>Ga0207906_1000316_pt1 | contig 21892 bp, 18 predicted proteins | sample LinPmetageLP37_FD_184050 | JGI IMG/M metagenome (GOLD analysis project Ga0207906, IMG submission 184050) | Marine viral communities from the Pacific Ocean - LP-37 (SPAdes) | ecosystem: Environmental > Aquatic > Marine > Oceanic | place: Pacific Ocean | collected 2010-06-16 | reverse complement strand
TTGATTGTAAAAAAAATTGAATTAATAGTTAATTAGTTATAAAAAACGTTAAGTAGTTATTAACAAGTAATGAATGTTTTAATACACAGTTATTATAGTATTATTATCACACTTAATTTTAGTACCTTTAAACCTTAAAAAATTTATAAAAATGACTATTTCAATTGGTAATGATCACGCAGGTGTTGATTATAAATCCGCTGTTTTAAAACATTTAGAATCAAAAGGTTATGTTGTAAAAAATCATGGAACCAATACTCTTGATAGTGTTGATTATCCTGATTTTGTGCATCCTGTTGCTAATGATGTAGAGCAAAATAAAGTAGATTTTGGTATTATTATTTGCGGAAGCGGTAATGGCGCTAACATGACCGCTAATAAGCATCAAGGGGTGCGTTCTGCTTTATGTTGGAATAAGGAAATTGTAACCTTGGCAAGACAGCATAATAACGCAAATATTTTGAGTATTCCAGCACGGTTTACGGCCTTACCGCAAGTTTTAGACATGGTTGATGCATTTTTAGAAACGCCTTTTGAAGGCGGTCGTCATCAAGCACGTATTAATAAAATACCAATGTCTTGTTAAATGAGTAATTCACATTCGCATAAGCATGATCACTCTCATACTAATTTAAAAGGACGGAATCTTTTCATTTCTATTTTTTTAAATATTATTATTACCGTTGCCCAGGTAATAGGTGGTTTGATTTCCGGGAGTTTATCATTATTAAGTGATGCCTTACATAATTTTACTGATGTATTATCTCTTATAGTAAGTTATGTAGCAACGGTTTTATCAAAAAAATCTGCTTCTTCACACAAAACATTTGGTTATAAACGTGCTGAAATTTTAGCGGCATTTGTAAACGCAGCCACCCTAATAATTATAGCTATTCTGTTAATTAAAGAGGCTGTTATTCGATTTAAGCACCCACAACAAATAGAGACCGGTATTGTTATTTGGCTGTCTTTATTAGCTATTATTGGCAATGGTTTAAGTGTTTTATTATTAAAAGCTGAAGCAAAAAAAAATATGAATATGCGCTCAGCATACTTGCATTTATTTACAGACATGTTAGCCAGTGTGGCGGTGTTATTTGGTGGGCTATTGATGAAGTTTTATGAATTTTATTGGGTTGATAGCGTTCTTACATTTGTTATTGCCATTTATTTAATATGGGTTGGTTTTGATCTTTTAAATGACTCTTTTAAAGTGCTTATGTTGTTTTCCCCAAAACACATACCGGTTCAAGATATTGTTGAAGAGGTACAAAAAATAGAAGATGTTAAAAATGTGCATCACGTGCATGTTTGGCAGTTAAATGAAGATGAAATACATTTTGAAGGCCATATTGATTTTAATAATGATATTACCTTGTCTCAGTTTGATGAGGTACTCATTAAAATAGAAGAGCTTTTATATCATAAATTTAAGATTAACCATGTTACCATTCAACCAGAATACGGTAAGTGCGGACATAAAGATGTGATTGTACAAGATTAATAAATTTCTATGAATACACGAATCCGTTATTAATGGGATTGAATATTATCTTTATTTAAAAATATTTTAAAAATCTGCCACAAATACAAGAATGTTTATTAATTATTTATTCGTGTATTTGTGGCTAAATGAAATCATTATTCAACAAATAACTTTTTTATATAAAACAATTAGAAGTACAAATTAAAAGATTGTCACAACTTTAAAAAAGTCTCGTAATATATGATACAAACCAAAGTAAAAACCTTTTCAGAATTAAGTCTTAAAGAATTATATAGAATCCTACAATTACGAAGTGAAGTATTTGTTGTTGAACAAGATTGTGTTTATCAGGATATTGACGGAAAAGATGAAAAATCACTGCATGTTTTAGGTATTAAAAATAATCAGATTATTGCTTACACGCGTATTTTTAAACCAGGTGATTATTTTAAAGAATCAAGTATTGGGAGAGTGGTTGTAGCTAAAAATGAGCGCCAATATAAGTATGGTTATGATATTATGAAAGCCTCAATTAATGCCATAAAGGATTATTACGGTGAAACAAAAATTAAAATTTCTGCGCAAATTTATTTAAAAAACTTCTATAATAATTTAGGCTTTCATGAAGTAGGAGAAGCATATCTGGAAGATGGCATTCCTCATATTGCCATGATTAAAGGTCTACCTTTTTAGAGTAAAATGTCCTTTTAAGGTTATTTAGAGAATTTAAATTTAATACATATAGACTCGTTACACCGCAAATGTTAGTAGTAGGTACAAAATCATCCAAAGGACCAACATCATAACCTAAATCAATTAATGCTTGTTCAAAATTATCATCCGGAACAAAGGTGTTTTGAGACAAACCATGAAGGCTAATTAATAGAAAACCAAGGATACTTACTACTTGTTTTATCAAACTAACATGTGTTAAATTAATATATGGAATACTACTAATTTAATTTTTTACATAGGTAATTAAAATCTCAACACGTCTGTCATCTTGCGGATCTCCACCTAAAGGGAATAGTCGTCTTAAACCCATATATTTCATTCGTTTTGGATTAACTCCTTTTTTAACAAAGTAATCATACACATATTTTGCCCTTGCTACGGACAAATTTCTTTTTTTTGTTTTCCTGTCAACGGCATCTCTGCTATATTGGGTGCAGCACACATGGCCCTGAATAGTAAAATAAATATCTTTCCGTTCTACTAAAGATTTTGCAATAGCTTCCAATACGGGTTTAGATTGAGGTATTACGGTGCTATAACCGGTTTTAAACAAGATGTTTTCAAATACTATTTTATCACCTATGTTAAGTTTGCCTTTAATAATTTCAGGAACGTTTTTCTTTGTTTCCTGTACAATTTCTTTTTCTATTATTGGTTGTGGTGGTTTTGGTTTTACAATAATTTCCACCTTTCGGTTTAAGCCCCTAATTTTTATAACATCTTTTTCATTGACTATTTTCAATAAAATTTCGCCTTTACCATCCACATTTGTTATTAAGGATTCACTTATTTCATTATTTGCAAAAATGGCTTTTATGGCGTTGGCGCGCTCTTGGGAGAGTATTAAATTATATTCAGAAGCACCAATATCATCACAAAAACCAAAAATGGAAATGGATTCGATATTTATATCAGATAATTGAGAAATGAATAATAACAGGCGGCTCTCTTCTATTTCAGGTACATCAAATTTATCCGTTTCAAAGTAAACCACATGGGTCAATTCATTTTGAGCAAATACAAAATTACAGACGAAAAATATAAATACGAATAGTTTATTCATTACAGAGGCATATAATAAAACATAAATATACTGATTTTAATTATTTCTAGGTCTTGCCGTTACCTTAAAAAATCTAAGTAAGCAGTTGGACTAGCCAGAATTTCGGTAGCTTTCTTTATTTCTGGATCGTGAATTTTATTGTAGTTGTAAAAGCCTTCTCTGTAAACATAGCGTTTTACAATTTCTTCTGTTAAGAGGTTTAAAATATACTCTTTATTGTCATCTAAAGCCTCAATTTTAGCCTTATTTAAATCAGAAATAAGGGTGTTGTAATCATTCTTAATATCAGCATCAAGTTTTTCATCTTTAGCAACAGCCATGGCGTTTTTAAGGGCTTTTTCTGTATTGGTTTCAAACGAAAATTGTTTTGTTTTCATAAAGTTTTTAAAATTTATGAAATCAGAATCCTTTAATTTGAAATCATTGATGTTTTCAACCTTATTTTTATAATAGAAATCGGTGGCATAGTCAAAAATCAAATTATCATTTACAATAGCTGATGTAAGTGCGGTATTTTTTAATTCAGACATAACTTTATCGGGAAAAATACCACCACCATCAAATACCTTCCTGCCATTTTTGGTTTTGAATTCATTATAGTTTTCTTGCGTTACCCTTACCGCTTCTCCTTTGTCATTTCTATGCCAGTAATCAAGTGCTTGAATACATCTGCCGGAAGGGGTATAATATCTTGAAATGGTTATTTTTACCTGCGTTCCATAACTTAATAGTTTTGGGCGCTGTACCAAACCTTTTCCAAAACTTCTGGACCCCACAATGACTGCCCGATCTAAATCTTGTAAGGAGCCGGAAACAATTTCGCTTGCTGAAGCACTATTTCCATTAATCAATACCACTAATGGAATTTCAGTATCAATAGGATCTTTTTGTGTATAATAGCTGCGGTTATATTTTTTAACCTTTGATTTTGTGGTTACTACCAATTGCCCTTTAGGTACAAACATATTCACTATATCAATAGCTTCATTAACCAATCCGCCAGGGTTTGAGCGTAAATCCAAAATAAGTCGTTTAGCTCCTTGTGCTTTTAAATCCCTTATGGCATAACTGGTTTGTGAAGATGCTTTATTACTAAACTGACTTAACACAATATACCCGGTTTTATCATCAATCATAGAAAAATAGGGCACTGCATTTATTTCAACTTCGGCTCTATTAATGGTTGCTGTTTGGGCTTTTCCTTGTCGTTTAAAAGTGACTTCTACTGAGGTTCCTGGTGAACCTTTTAATAAATCACCCGCATCCTCTTTATAATTTTCCACTAAGGTGTTGCCAACTTTAATAATTTCATCACCGGCTTTTAACCCAGCTTTGTCAGCCGGATAATCTCTATAAGGCTCTATAATAACCAGTTTATCTTTAAGTGTTTTAACTTTGGCTCCAATACCAATATAATCTCCCGTATTATTAATTCGGGCCGCTTCTACATCTTGCTCGTTCATAAAGTTTGTATACGGGTCTAAATCCTTCAACATACTTTTTATGGCGGTATCCATTAGGTCACCCGGATTGGTGTCATCAACATAATTCATGTTGATTTCTTTATACAATGTGGTAAAGATTTCTATTTGTTTGGCGATTTCAAAAAAATCATTTTGAAAGGCTGTTCCCGTAAAAAAAACAATCAGAACCAGAACAGGGATGTATATTTTCTTTTTTAGAAGTTGCTTCATAATACTATAAATTTATGTAGATGTTACTTTGTCTGAAAACTTTTCAAACAACTGTTTCATTTTTGATTCAACGATTTCAAATGTTGGTTTTTCTTTACCAATATACATAATCATAAACGCATATGGAGTTGAAATGTTGTTAAAATAAATGGCTTTATGAAGCCGGAATGCTTCTCTCAAGAGACGTTTGATGCGGTTTCTATCCACTGCTTTTTTAAAATTCCGCTTGCTTACAGAAACCCCTGTTTTAAATAAAACATCATCGTCAAAAGTTGTTGGAAGATATACTAAACGCAATGGAAAGGCACTGACTGATTGTCCTTTTTCAAACATCTGCTCAATAAGCGTCCTGCTTTTAAGTTTTTCTTTTTTATTATATGTAAATTTCAAACAGGTTGTATTAAAAACCAAAGGTACTAAATTATGAAAGCCGAATCGCGTCTTTTATGTAACTGCTTTATTGGATTCTTATCAGAAGGGGTTAATATAATTATCTATACTACAGAAAAATTAAAGTTTAACAAACTTATAGATGAGTGTTGGCAGCACAATTAACAGTAATGGTAACGCTATTATGAACCCACCAACAACCGCAATAGCCAAGGGTTGGTGCATTTGGGCACCTGTACCAATACCTAATGCCAACGGCATTAAAGCAACAATAGCACTGATAGCGGTCATTAATTTTGGCCGTAATCTGGCTGATATTGAATAAATTATAGCCTCTTTTTTATGTATTTTATGAGCTTGTTCTATAAATAAATAAATAGTGAAAATGGAAGCTTCGCCAATAATACCTATAATCATGATGATGCCAGTATAACTCCCAACATTTAAAGGCGTGTTTGTAAAGTATAAGGCCAAAATACTGCCTGAAATCCCTAATAGGCTAACAAATATTACTAAAGTAGAAAGCAATACATTTCTAAACATAAATAAAACAACGGTAAACACTAACAATCCGCCAAGGATTAAAATCATTAACAATTCGCTAAATGATTTTTGCTGTTCAGCATAAGAACCACCATATTCTATTTGATAGGATGGCGGTAAACTTATTTGAGATAATTCTTTTTTTATATCCTTTATAACACTTCCTAAATCCCTATTGTTAAGACGCGCCGTTACAACACCCATGGTTTGTAGGTTTTCACGTTTTATTTCTGAAACACCTGATACCATAGTAAATGTCGCAAAATTTGAAAGCGGTAAATACGCGCCAGTACTGGTACTTATTTTAGCGTTTTTTAATTTTTCTATAGGGGTTTTATAATTTTCGGGTTGTAACACGCGTATGTCTGTTAACTGTTGTTTTTCAAGAATTGTTCCTGCAACGGTTCCTGCTAAATACGTTTGAATTTGATTTTGAAGGTCGATATCCGTTAAACCATATTGCTTTAAAATAGCTTCTTTTGGGTGAATATTAAACATGGGTCCTGCAATGATAATACCATCAAAAACATCAGCGGTTCCTTGTACCTGCTCTACTTTTTTTGCTATTTGTTGTGAGAGTTCTTTTAAAGTTTCATTGCTTGTACCAAAAATTTTAATTTCTATAGGCTGTACACTGCTCATTAAATCACCTAACATATCACCAATTACCTGACCAAAATCTACGGTTAAACTTGGGATGCTTGCTTCTACTCTGTGTCGGATAATATCTGTAACCTCGTTGGTGGTTTTGTTTCTTTTTTTATGTAATTCTATTAAGTAGTCACCTCTGTTCGGTTCCGTTATAAAAAACCCCATTTGGGTTCCTGTTCTTCTGGAATAGGCCTTAATTTCAGGTATTTTGTCTAAAATGTTATCAACATCAGTAAGCATGCGGTCTGTTTCTTCAAGAGACGTTCCCGGGGGGCTGTTATAGTCTAAAATGATGGAACCTTCATCCATTTGTGGCAAGAACCCAGTTTCTAACTTTGGAAGAATATAGAAGATACTGGCTATAAAAACACCCATAAGCAAGTAACTATAAATTGGTTTTTCAATAAAAAAACGAACCCATTTTCGCTCATGTACGGTATGCTCTATGATTTCTTTATTGCTCTTATTGTTTTTTGAAAAAAGCAAATAAATTACCGGAAGACCAATCCAAGTGACTACAAATGAAACCGATAGGGTAATGATCATGGTTTCTGTTAAAATTTTAAAATAAGCACCTGCTACTCCTGTCATTAAAACAAAAGGCAAAAAAATAACGATCGTACTTAATGAAGAACTTACCATTGCCGGAAACAAAAACTTAATGGCTTTACCTACTAACTCTTTTGGTGTTTGTTTTGGAAACTCTTCATGGGTTCTATGAATTTGCTCTACAATAATAACGGCATCATCTATTATTAAACCAATGGCTGCAGCAATGGCGCCTATGGTCATAATATTCAAATCATAACCCAACACTTTCATGACCATAAACGTAAGCCCCAGCGTTATGGGTATAGTAACCAACAACACACTACTTGCTTTGAAAGAGCGTAAAAAAAGCATGACCACTATGATTGCTAAAACAAGCCCAATCCAAAGCACGTCAATAATACTTTTTAAACTATCACCAACAAAAGACGCTTGATTGTAGTATAATTTAAGTTGCACTCCTTTGGGTAATAGTTTATTGAGTTCTGCAACTTTTTGAGTGACTTGGTCAGCAACATCTATTAAATTACTGTTGGGTTGTTTTAAAACCCCAATAAGCGGTACATTTTTACCATCGGCTTTAATCTTTATAAATTCTGTTCTTTCTGATATTTTTATGTTTGAAACATCCTTAACCGTAATTTTACGTTTGGCATTATCAAAAATCACTAGATTTTCCAATTCATTTTTGTTTTTAATATTGGCATCAGTAACGGTAAGATATAACCGTTTATAATCAACCACATAACCATTTGATTGAATAAACCCTGTTTGCTGTATGGCATTAATAACCTGTTGAGGAGAGAGTTTTAGCAGGCTTAATTTTTTTTGGTCCAAAAGTATTTGGTATTCTTTTGTTTTACCACCAAGAACTTCAATAGCAGCTACACCTTCTATTCTTGACAGATAAGGTTTTACAATATATTCACCAATCATTTTTAATTCTACCTGATTTTTGGTATCTGATTGTAATGAATACCCCATAACCCATAAAATAGATGGGTTCATTTTTTCAACAGTTATCTGTGTATTTGGTGGTAAGCTGTTTTTAATTTGAGCAATTCTGGATTCTATTTGTTGCTTATCAACATTAATATCAGATCCCCAATCCATAAAAGCAGAAATTTCACAACTTCCCATGCTGGTAATGCTGCGAATGCGTTTTAAATTTTCAACTCTTTTGATGGCGTTTTCTAAAGGAATTGTCACCGTTACCATCATTTTATCAACAGGCTGTTGACCATTATCTGCAATGATTTTAACTTTAGGAAAGGTCACATCAGGAAAAAGTGAGGTGCTTAAATTTTTATATGAATAAGCGCCTCCAAACAAAATAAGTAATAAGATGACTGCAATTGGACTTTTATATTTTACAAATATTTTATCCATTGTTAATTGATTTTTACTTTAGTACTGTCTGGCAAACCGTAGCCACCTTTTTCAATTATTTTATCTGTCAATTTTAATATTGGCTTAACAATTTCAACCTCGTGGTCATTTTCAAGCCCCTTTACTATTGGCACAATTACAGCCAAAGAATCATTTGTAATGGTCATTATCCAAAATTCATCTTGAGTTTCATTGGTTAACACAGCATCTTTCGGTATTATAATGACATCACTTTTTGTTTTTACTGGAATTTTAATAAGCACATTCAAGTTTTCTGGTAACAGCTCATAGGTATTCAGCTTAAACAATATTTGCTGGGTTTGTGAAATGGGATCTACTATGGGCATGGTTTTGTAAAAAGAAGCCGATTTCATTTCTTGATTTGGTAATTCAATGATTATGTTATTTGATCCGTTTAATAATTTACTAAATTGAAAAGGGGCATTTACTTGAATAGCCAGATCTGAACTTTTTACAATGGTTGTTAAAGGGCTTCCTTCGGAAATAAAAACACCGGAATCGGTTACATCAAGTGTATTTATATACCCTGAAGCAGAAGCATAAATAGGGATAATGCCAAATTGATTTGAAGTTTCCATCTTGCTGTTTTCCAAAGCCCTACTTTCTTTGGTTTGGATACTAAAAAGCCGACTCCCTTTTTTAACGACATCTCCTAATTTTACGTTTACATGACTTACATAACCAGAAATTGGAGCGGTCATAATGGTTTTGTTTAAATAGACCACCTGACCATTTATTTGCTCAGTTTCATGAAGTGTTCCTTTAACAGGATGAATAACAGTTACAATTGGTAGAGGTGCTGCCAAGGATTCAGTAGAGGTGTCTTTGTTTTTACAGGATTGTATAAAAACTAAAACAATAATCATGACGATATGGAATGTTTTATTCATGAGGATATAATTTTTTACTGATTCCAATAATTGTAGGAGTTGATTAATATTTCTTTAACCATCAAGGTATTAGTTTTTACTTGTTGTTTTATGGAAATGTCTTTGATTAAGATTTTTATCTCTAAAACAGAGACCAAACTTTGTTTTAATTCAATTTGGTATAATTCAAGAAGTTTTTGGTATTCGGTTAATTGATTGTCAATGAGTATTAGTTGACTGTCCAAATTGTTTATTTGGCTTAATATATTGTTTTTTCTAATAGTATTTTGGTTTTCAAAGTATTGTTTATCCGTTTCAACGTTTGATAAAAATAACTGTGACTGAGCATTTTTGTATTGTTTTTGATGGCCATCAAACAAATTCCAATTCAATGAGATTCCAGCACTAAACCCTAAACGATTTGGTTTTGGTAAATAGGTCGCATTTAATCCGGCATCCCCAAAAGCACTGATTTTTGGCAAGTATTGAAGTTCAAATATTTTTTGTTCCGCTTGTATAGATAAGCTGTCCAATTGGAACTGATTAACAAATAAACCAGATTTTTTTAGTGGTGCCGTTAACTGTAAATGAATATCTTCAAGCTTTGGTAAATTGGTGGCTTCAATGCCAGAAAGTAAATTTAGGCCACTAAAATTATTGAGATATTCACCGTTTAGTCTTTCGTATTCTATTTGATTGTTTTGCAATTCAATTTCCAATAATTTTAAATCAATTAATTTATAAATACCGGCATTTACCAATGGTTTCATCTGGTTAATTTGATCTTCAATGATTTGAATTATCTTTTGGGTGTTGGTTTTTAATTTTTCTGATTGTGTGCAAAGTATATATTGGTGGGTAACTATTTGTGCTATTTCAGCTTTTGTAAGTTGTACATCGTTCTCGTTTTTTGCCTTTGTAATAGTTGCCTTGTTTTTTTGTGTGTTATAATATTTATTGGTAAATAGAGGCTGGTTTACCGACATAAGTGCTTGAAATTGTCCGCCATTGGTCGCCCCTAAATCATAACCAACATAATCAGTACTTCCAGAAGAAACCAATTGTAATTTAGAGCTGTTGTTGTCTTTTGATAAAATTGGCGAGAGCAGCACATTGCTGTTCAAACTGATTTTTGGCGATTTATAAATGGCATTAAATTGCTTTAAATCTAAATCAATAATTTTATTGTTATTGGATTGTTTTTTAAGTAATGGACTTGTTTCTAGAGCTTTGTCCAAATAGTATTGCAAGCTATTTTGTGAATAAACATGCTCAAAAAAACTTATTATCACAATAAGTACTATAATTAATGGTCTTTTCATTTATAAGTAATTGGCATAAAAGAGGCTGTCTAAAAAGTCGTCATCGCGAATGAAATGAAGCAATCTGAAAATTGCAAGTTGTTGGTTTACAGATTACTTCGAAATAAAAATTTCTCGTAATGACGGTTAATATATACTTTTTAGACAGCCCTTGGACTTAATTATTCTAAACTTTATTAATCTTTATCTTCTTCATCATTTTTTTTCATTTCTTTTTTCAGCACTTTTCCATCTGGTGAAATGGCAACTTCCATATCCATTTCATCTTTTTCTAAAGCAAACTCGTACACCGTGCCTTCAGGTGTTTCAGAAACTTCAGCTTCCTCTATGTCATATCTGGCAAACTCGGTATCCAAGGTTTTTTTAACGGCAGCAGGAATTGCAGATTTCTCAATTTCATGTTCCGTTTCTTTCCAGATTCCTTCATTACTATAGTTTGCAGAATATGCTTCCCCATTCATTTTAAATTCTGCCTCCCATTCTGTTTCATTTTCTTTATCCCATTTAACTTTTTTTGCTGTTGGGAATTTTTTAGAGAAACTTGATGTTATTTTTGTAGGTACTGCTGTATTTTGGGCACATGCTTGTGTTAATACCATAACGGTTCCAAGCATTAAAATCACTGTTTTTTTCATTGTATTGTTTTTTTATTATTAATTACAGGGCTAAGGTGCAAAACAATTTAGAAGAAATCTTGAATTGTTAAAAGCGTACTGAAAAAATATGTGTTTTATCTGAAAATTGATATGAAACGCCCCATTTGTTTAGAGCTGCTATTTTTTTAACAATGGCCAATCCTAAACCATTTCCTTGAGTGGAGTCATTTGCTTTTGAAAAACGGTTAAATAGTTTGTCAGTCAATAATTCTTCGTTTTTACCTGTATTCATTACCTCAAGAAAACCATCAGAAACAGATATGGTTATAACCCCATTTTTAACATTATGTTTAATGGCATTAAGCATTAAATTGCTAATTAAAATTTCTGTTAAGCCTATGTTGGCATTGACAAAACAATCAGATAGAAAATTGGTTTTAACTGTTACTTTTTTTTGCTTTGCTTGTTCTGTAAAAAATTCCAGTTGCTTTTCAATGGATTCCTTTATTGAAAATGTTTGGGTTTTATGGAATTGGTTTTTATCAATTTTAGACAGTAATAATAAATTTCTGTTTAACCTATTCAGTTTAGAAACACTTTCATTAAGCGAAATAAGTATTTCTGATTGTCCTTGTGTTATGTCCTCACGCTGTATGAGCATATCTATTTTGGCCTGAAAAACAGCAATAGGCGTTTGTAGTTCATGCGCCGCATTTTCAACAAATTCCCGTTGATTTTCATAAATAACAAGGTTTTTCTGGATAAGACTTTCGATGCTTTTATTTAGTCGATTAAATTCTTCAATATTGGTTTTGGAAAGTTGAGGTAGTTTGTTTTTATCAATTTCAAAACTTTCAATTTGATGTAACGTTTCATAAAACGGTTGCCATAAAGTCACCGACAATTTTTGGGTAATAATATAGAGACCAACTAATACTAATAGTATGATTACAAAAAAAAGCAAAGCGATGTTCGCTATTAAATCTTCTGATTCCAACAAACTAATAGTAGCGGAAAACATATAGGGTTTGCCGGCAATTGTAATAGGTGCATTTAATGCCCTGTATGGCTCATCTTCTTGTTCTAAATGATTAAATATGGATGTATAATATAAAGAGTCAGTACGTAATCCGTTGGGTTTTTTAATTTGAATACGTGCATTAAAACGATTCCAAACAGGAATGTCATTTTCCGTTAATGTTAAAGCAGAATTTTTTATGAATTCTGTTTTGTAAAGCATCAACGTTTCATCAGTATTTTTGAGATAAATTTTCTGTGAAAGAATATAAAACAAGGGAGCTACAAGTAGAAATATTACAATTAAAAAAATGAGATAAATACGTCGTGTTTTATAGAGTAGTTTTTTATTCATGATCCCATTTATATCCTAATCCGTAAACAGTTTTTATATAATTACCTCCTTTTGCGGTTATTAATTTCTTTTTTAAATTTTTAATATGGGCATATACAAAATCGTGATTATCAAGCATATCTGCCATATCTCCGGAAAGATGTTCTGCAATAGCAGCTTTTGAAAGCACTCGTTTATTATTTCCTATAAGATAAAGTAACAGGTCAATTTCTTTCTTTGTAATGTCAATAGGATTATTATGTACGGTAACCACTTTTGAAAGCGGGTCGACCGTTATTTCATTATAGATAATTTTGGTGTTTCCATTAAATTGTTTCCGTCTGATTAAAGCTTGGATCCGCACTAATAATTCGGATAAATGAAACGGCTTGGTTAGGTAATCATCTGCGCCCAAATGAAAGCCTTCAATACGGGATTCTAAGGTTTCTTTTGCTGAAATAATAATAATACCTTCTGTTTTATTTTGTTTTTTTAGTTCAGTCAAAATATCAAAACCGTCACCATCAGGAAGCGTTAAATCAAGTAAAACACAATCATAATCATAACTTGATATTTTATTAATAGCTGATGCATAGTTGCTGACCCACTCGCAAACAAAATCATGTCCATTCAGATAGTCTTGCATGCTTTTTGCTAATTCTATTTCATCTTCTATAAGTAAGAGTTTCATTTTATAAAAATACTTATGAATTTTGAATAAATATGGAATGTCCTAATTATTTGTGAGATGTATATATGGGGAAGTAAGAACAAACAACGAAGCATTCCTAATGATATTTTTAATTTTCTTATTCTTAAAAGGACATGGATAATCCTAAACCGTATTCTTTTCCATTATAAAACGGTATCACAATTCCATTCATTGTTTCTTTTCCTTTAAAGATTTTTTTCTTAATAAAAGGATGTATCCAATATGCTATTTTCGTGCTTAAAATTCCTATTCCTGCACCAGCAACAACATCTGTAAACCAATGTTTGTCGTTATACATTCTAAAGAAACCTGTTCCAGTTGCTACTACATATCCTGATATGCCGTACCATATAGAAACATCTTTGTATTCCTGATATATAAATTCGGCACCCATAAAAGCGGTTGCAGTATGGCCTGATGGAAATGACGTTTTCCCTGAACCATCTGGTCTTTGAACTTTAGTTAGTTTTTTCATTCCATATACTGTTGTACCCATAATTAAATAAGCAGTTCCTAAAATAATAGTTCGATCTTTAAAATTGTTTTTCCCTTTGATTCCCAAGGCATTTAATCCGTATACCGATAAGAATGGAACATATTGTGAAATGTCATCAATTGAAAATTTATCATCGATATTCTCGGTTATTTCTTCTTTTATCTGTGCATTGAAGAGTTTTAAACCATCATTTTCATTACCTATAATTCCATATGCAATTAAAGCGGTTGGAATAATTAATGTTTTGTACTTAAATGGAATATTCTTTATTGGTTGCAAAGAATCATTTTTAATGTTTTGACTAAATAGATTTGCAGATATTATAGTAAGTAAGATTATTAATTTTATGTTTTTCATTTTAGTTAATTGACCTATTTTAATTGGGGTTTAAAAAAACAAATTGATTGTGCCTTTGTTGTATGTATCTGGTTTTACTTAACAGAGTTATTTTGATAAAGAATTTTTGAATGCTTTTTGCCAGCTCTGTTTCGTCCTCAATAAACAACAGTTTTATTTTGCGAACTTACTGGTCAATTTTGAATAAATCTTGAATATATAATAAGTTTAAATATGGTCTTTTTGCCGATTAGGAATTAGCGACTACCTTTCTTTCTTTTTAAATACTTTGGCCAAAGGTCAATAAATTATTATCTGGATCAAGCATTGCAAATTCTTTTTGCCCCCAAGGTTTTACTTGCAAATGTCCTGATGGGTGAATGCTTAATTCCTTTTTCAAAAAGGACTGATAAAGAGTATCAATGTCATCAGTTCTCATATAAACTTGTCCATAATTTTCTTTAGGATTAAGTTCTTTAAACTCAAAAAAATGGATTTGTATGTTGTCTTTTTGAACCATTAAATAGCCATCATAATCTTCATTTCCAAATTCTTTAAAGCCCAACTTGTTTATATAGTAGTCTCTGGTAACGGTTTTGTTACGCATTGGTAGTTTTGGATGGATATCTTTAAGCATCTTGTATCATGTATTATGTTACTTTTTGATGTTGATTTTGGGACAGTTTATTAATATTTTTCCGGGATGAAGGTTTGATAATCCAAAGGCGGTCTAACATAGCCCTTGTCCATTGGTAAATCTGGAAGGGTTATGGGTTTTAAATCCATCTTTTGGTATGGTATTTTGGTTAATATATGACTAATACAATTTAACCTAGCCCTTTTTTTATTATCGGCATTTACAACATACCAGGGCACTTGTTTGGTATCGGTATGGGCAAACATATTGTCTTTAGCTTTAGAGTATTCTAACCATTTTGAACGGGATACTAAATCCATGTCACTAAATTTCCAACGTTTCACCGGGTTTTTAATCCGATTTTTAAAACGTTTTTCCTGCTCTTCATCACTCACTGAAAACCAGTATTTTAATAGGATTATCCCTGATCTAACCAGCATTCTTTCAAACTCAGGGCAAGACCGTAAAAATTCATGATATTCCTGTTCGGTACAAAATTCCATGACTTTTTCTACACCAGCTCTATTGTACCAACTTCTATCAAACAGAACAATTTCACCGGCAGCGGGCAAAAAATGCACATATCTTTGAAAATACCACTGTGATTTTTCTTTTTCTGTGGGCATGCCTAAAGCGACTACTTTACATACACGCGGATTTAAAGGTTCTGTAAATCGTTTAATGGTGCCACCTTTACCCGAGGCATCCCTGCCCTCAAAAATAATGACTATTTTTAATTGTTGTTTTTTAACCCATTCTTGAAGATGAACCAATTCAATATGCAGTTTAGCGAGTTCATCCTCGTAATTTAATTGGTTACCCGTGCTTTTATCTGCCATTCTCAAATTTAATAATAAAACAAATACAATCAAGTACTGGTTTACTTAAAGTTTTTAATATTTGATCTTTGCATTGGTGTTATTCAATTTCTATGTTGTCAATGTCTTTCATGAGTCTGTCCGTTTCATATAAGGCAACAATGACTTTTTGATAATGCAAAATATCATCAAATTCCAAAGTGCGTTTTTTTCTGTCTTTTAGCCATTTTTGAGCAGGTTGATAACCGCCAATGTAAAACGCCCAAGCTATTAAAGGAACATTATCAAAATACTGTGTGTCGTTGATGTAAACTTTACCCGTCACTAATTCGTTATGGCTTTCTGTAGTGAAGCTATGTGTTTCCTTTGGGTTAGAGGTTGCTTTGTGGTTAGCACACCTTGTAATGACAAATCGTGGTTTTACCACCACATTATCTCCATCTTTTGGATACGTGGTTATGTAATCTTCAACTTTTGGTGATTCCAGTAAATGCATTTGCCGTATTTCTGCACCTAATTTTACCAATTGCCAAAAGGTGCTTTTGTCTTTAGGATATGGCACTCTAGGGAAATCTATTTTTAAAAACTCCTTGTATTTTTCTCTATAGGTTGGTGAGTGTAACACGGCATAGATGTAATCTAAAATATCTATTGGTGCAAATTCGCCTCCTTTTGAGTCTTGATTCTTCACGGTATTAAATTCCCCTCCTTTGGAGGGGTGTCCGAAGGACGGGGTGGATTTTCCTCCTTTGGAGGAGTGGTCAAAGTCCATGGTGGATTTTCCTCCATAAGTGCTCATAATAAACTGTTCAAGTTCTTGCATAACCACGCCTAAATTTTTCTTAATATCACCATCTGAAATGCGATATACTTTTAAGCCTAAACTTTCAAGAAAAGCTTGTCTTTTTGCATCATATTCCTGTTTGTTGTCGTGGCTATTGCCATCAATTTCAACAATTAAACCGAGTGTTTTAACATAAAAATCCACTATGTAATTTCCAATAATCCGCTGTCTGTCAAAATCTATTTTATGAAATTTTCCTTTGTGAACTTGTTGCCAAAACAAAACTTCTGATAATATTCCTTCCTTACGTTTGTCTTTAGCCAGCTGGTTTAACTTAGGGTTATGTGGAAGGTTTTCTACAAAGTTTCTGTAAATGGGTTGGTTGTTAATGTGGGAAAGAACCACCCCGCCCGTTGGGCACCCCTCCAAAGGAGGGGAATTTAGCTCCCTTTCTGAAATAGGGCGGTTTTCTACTTTTTCATTTGTAAAGGCTAAACCTAGCTTTTTAGCTATTTCATTGACTATGTCTTGGTTTAAATTTGGGGTTCTTTCTGTGGTTTGGTTTATGGTTTGTTGTGCGTTAGTTTCTGGATAAAGGTAGAGGGGAAAAGCATTTCCAGTGCCAAATAATTTTGCGCTAGCTGTAATATTTCCTTCAAATATTTTATTAGTGATAAAATTATGCCTATATTCTTGAGTAGTCTGTCTTGGCACAATTAATCCTAAATTATCTTTTAAAAAATGTTTCATCACATTGTATCTACCATTACATACAAAACCATTTTGTTTTCCAGAATAAAAGGTTTTACGAGTATCGAAAGGGCGATAATAAATTTCTTGCCAAACATCTGGATTATTAATATTTAAAAAAACATCTTCTTTTGCTCTAGTAATTTTCCAATCTCTTGCGTCTTTAGTGTTATACTTTTCAGCAATTTCAAATTCGGTTAATTCTTGGAAATCTTTAATAGTATTTTTCAAGGATTTATCATCAAAATGAATAGTAATTACATCTCTAATTGTTTCAATACCAGGCACTTTTTCAATGAATAATTTATCAATTTTAAATCCTTTAATATATTTATCTTCTAATTTAAAATCTTTTGGAACGAAAAAATAATAGGGTCCTTTATTTTCTAATAAATTCCATTTTATTGTCGAATATGTTTTTTTAGATAAATTAGCGTATTTAATCTGTCTTTTTCCAAATAGTTCAGAATGATAAATTTTCCCTAATTTATTTTTCTTACCAGTTTTAACAAAAATATTTATAGAAACGCCTTGCATAATATCAAACACATTTTGATCTACTGAACCATCTGGACAAACCTCTTTTTTCTTTGCGTTTCCGTGTAAATCTAAAATGTATATTTTATCAAAACTTTCTAATAAATTTTTTCGCATTTGTCTATGCGTAATTCCATCAATAAAACTATTATTTGAAATATATGCTAAAACACCGCTTCCGTTTTTATCTATAAAATGTTGGCCATAGCGTATGAATTTAATATAATCATCATCTAAATTTATTTTACGTTCGTTAAGGTCTTTTTTATAATCAGCAATTAAGGTTTGTATCCATTCACCTTTATTAGAACTACTCACAGCATACGGCGGATTCCCAATAATACACATTACAGGCGTGTCTCGTTTTATATGGTTGGCTTCATTGGCTTCACTGCTTAACCAATTGGCAAAAAGGGTGCCTGTATCTGGGTGGTGTTCTTCTAAACTATTGGTTAAATACACTCGGGTACGTTGTTCCCCTCCATTGGAGGGGTGTCCAGAGGACGGGGTGGTTTTTTTATACCCCGTTTCTTTCAGCAATAAATCTATTTGTAAATGTGCCATGGCATAACTTGCCATGAGCAACTCAAAACCGTTTAAACGTGGTAGCAAATGGTTTTCTACATAACTGCTCCAAATCCCTTCTTGTCCTTTAAATTTTTTGTTGATGTGCTTTATTACTTCTGCTAAAAAGGTGCCTGTACCAGTTGCAGGGTCCAAAATTTGTACTTTGTGTACTTCTTGTTCGGTTTGTTTGTAACCTGTTGTAGAGCGTTTATCGGGCGTTTGTGTATTTACAGTGATTTTTGTTTTTGAGGTGTCTGCCAACCCTTGTGGTAAATGAAATTCCGTTTTTAAAATATCATCAACAGCACGTACTATAAAATTTATAACAGGAGCTGGTGTGTACCAAACGCCTCTTGCTTTTCGCAGTTTTGGGTCATACTCACTCAAAAATGTTTCGTAAAAATGGATGATTGGGTCTTCCATTTTTGTGGATTTTCCATAATTTTTTAGAATGTCTTCAACATTACAGGCTAAAAATATCTCAGTAAGGTTGTCTACAATCCATTTTATGCGGTCATCAATATCTGGACCTGCAATGTATCCAAATAATTTTCTTAAAAACGGATTGGATTTTGGGATTAATTCTGCCGCTTCTTGTCGACTAAAACTTTCTAGAGTCGGATCGTGTAAACGTGCAGCAAACATACCATAAGCAATGGTTTGTGCATATACATCTGCAAAACCTTTAGGTGTAATATCATGAATTAGAATACTTTTAAAGGCAGTCATTTGTTCTTTTAGCGTACTGTCTTCATTATGTGTTTCATCACTTGTTAGCGCTTTACCAATTACATCAGAAAGTAGGCGGGCTTTACCAGCCATCATTTCGGCTAATCTTTTTGAACTTTTTATGGTTTGTCCAACATGTGTGCAAAAATCTTTGATTAGGTTTTCAAAAGTTGTAAAGTTTTGAGGTAGCGCAACAATGCCTTTATCGGTGATTTCTGCAATCGCAATTTTGGTGATAAATTCACCATCGTTGTATAGATAAAAATGAATATAATCTGTGAAAATCAAATTGTTTAAAGATGCTTTGTAACGGTCAAACTGTTCTTTATTTCCAGTTTTCTTTTTTCCTTCAAGGTCTTTGTCACCAATGTCTTTGGCTTCGATAAACCCAACAGGAATATCCTTTTTTGTTAAGATATAATCTGGTGCTCCACAAGATTGTCTTTTGGGTTCGTTTGTGGCTCTTATTTCAGGCACTAAACTTTCAATGAGTTGCTGTAAGTCACCTCTAAAAGTATGTTCGGTAGCGTTTCCGAGATTATAACGTTGGTTTATGTTATTGATATAGTGTTCTAATGTCATTCTTTATTTTTAATTTAGTCAAGCTTTGGCTAAAAACAACTGGTATGAAACGAAGTTAGTTAATTTTTCTTACGCCATCAATAATATAGAATTTTAAAAAGCCTCTTTGCATGCACAAAAAGGCTTTTTAAAATTTTATATTAAGGTGATAAATTAATTGTGGTTATTGCTTTTATCAATATCAGCCATACGTTCTTTTGGGTCAATTTGTATATGGCTCACTGGTTTTGAAGTTTCAAATGTATACGTTGGATATGACCAAGCCCAATCTGGAAGAACCATTGCCGTGGTTGGTTTTTCTCCACGCATCATTTGTAACGGGATATAAATATCTTCTGAAGTACCATCTGAATAGGTTACCATAGCATCAATAGGCATGGGCATTAAACCAATACGCTCCAAGGTAATCGTATTGCCTTCAACCATTTTAACACCATAGTCAATGGTATTGATGGTTTGAGTAAAATCCATTAAATACCAGTCTAACTCTAAATCAGATACTTTTTCGGCTATTCTAATAAAATCATTTGGAGTAGGGTGTTTAAACACCCATTCATTAAAATAGGTTTTTAGGGTTTGTTTTAAATTATCTTCACCAATAATATAGCCCAATTGTGCTAAAAACACCTCACCCTTATAATAAGCGGCAATACTATATGCCTGACGAAACCTGTATCTATCGGCATGGGTGGTTTGTGGTTGTTCAAAAACAGAATTTGCTATGGAATAATAAGCATTATACGCGTAATCGTATGGATTTGATTTCTTTTCGTTTTTTAATACATTTATTACCTGATATTCTATATAGCTAGCAAATCCTTCGTCCATCCAAGCGTGTTTCAATTCGTTGGTTGCCAATAAAAACTGAAACCATGTATGAGCCATTTCATGGGCTATAACATCATAAACCAAACCATCAAGCGTTCCTTCACCTAAAATAAGCGTGCACATAGCATATTCCATACCGCCATCACCACCTTGAATAATGGAATATTGATTATACGGATAGGTTCCAACGTTCTCACTATAATATTGCATTAACTCAACGGCTTTTGGTTGCAGCTTTTTCCAGTTTTCCAATTTATCTTTTGTCATGGTACTTTTATAGAAAAAATGCAAGAGTGGTCCATTGGGCACTTGCATGGTATCATGCACATATTCTGGATCTGCTGCCCAGGTGAAATCATGCACATTGGGTGCTATAAAATGCCATATTAATTTAGGGTCATTGGATTGTTTTACTTTTTCTGTGGAATACCCGTGCCCAATAGCATTTGGATTTTGTAAATAACCTGTACCGCCAATGGTATAGTTTTTATCAATATGTATGGTGACATCAAAATGACCCCAAACGCCGAAAAACTCTCTTCCAATATATGGGTCGGCATGCCATCCTTCAAAATCATATTCCGCCATTTTTGGATACCATTGAGACATGGATAGAGCAACGCCTTCACTGTTATTTCTGCCTGTACGACGAATTTGTACGGGCACTTGTGCATTGAAAATCATATCAAAGGTTACTTGTTCACCCGGTTGAATAGGATTTGCTAAGTTTACCTCTAAGACTGTTCCAGCTGTTTTATATTGAAGTGCAACACCATTTTGAGAAAGTGATGACACATTAATATAGCCAATTTCATCAGGTTTCAATTTACTGATTCTGTCTTTAACCCTTCTATCAGGATCTGGAACAGTTTGTGAGCGCACATCCATTTCACTTCCCGGTTGAAAGGCATTTAAATACAAATGATAATACACATGTTTCAATACATCAGGCGAATTGTTGGTATATATTAATTTTTGTTTTCCCTTATATTGATATGATTTTACATCCATATCAATATCCATGGTATAATCAACATGTTGCTGCCAATATCCAGGATTTTGTTTAGTAGGGTCAGGATCAGAAGAAGATGACTTCGGTTCTAAAACAATTTTTGAAGCGCTACATGAAAAAGCAATGCTTAGAAAAAAAACAGATAAAAATAATTGTTTCATAGTAAATATTTTAATGGGAAAAACGGCTTTTATTATCTAGTAATAGGTTAAAACCCTGCTCCCGATAGCTATCGGGATTAGTTTCTATAAACTTTTAAGAGCATCTTGTCATTTCGACAGAGCGAGGAACGAGCGACGAGAAATCTTATATAATGAGATTCCTCTTCGATTGCTCCGCAATGTACTTTCAATCAAAATATATTTTGATTTCAGTAACATTCGGAATGACAAGCTAACTTTAAAAAGAATTTCATTCTTTTGTTTTAAAACTATGGATTTCAAAT
>Ga0207906_1000313_pt1 | contig 22050 bp, 23 predicted proteins | sample LinPmetageLP37_FD_184050 | JGI IMG/M metagenome (GOLD analysis project Ga0207906, IMG submission 184050) | Marine viral communities from the Pacific Ocean - LP-37 (SPAdes) | ecosystem: Environmental > Aquatic > Marine > Oceanic | place: Pacific Ocean | collected 2010-06-16 | reverse complement strand
TCAAAACTGAAAATGGCGCCCAAATCTATGCGGTTATCCGTTCGGTAACAGACACCTGCATTAAAAACGGGCAAAACATATTGGACGCTTTTAAAACTATTGCTATATTAAAGGCTGAATAGTTACAGTTATTTAAATAAAAGTTTTTTTAAATGATATTAATCAGGATAAGTAAGAAATTACTATAAAGTTATGTTAAATTTTGCGATTAATTAACCAGGATTAATTTTTTTAGTTTTCTTGAAGCCAATCATGGTACGTGATTTAAGATCCTTTTTTTTCAATTCCTCCTCCAATTTTTTATACCTACTAATATCTTTAATGGTTACAACCACTGCCGCTACGTGATTTTCATTATCAATTATTGGTCTGCCGCTTAATAAAACCCGTCTCTTCTCATTGGTGGTTAAATCCTTTAAAAGGACATCTATATCATCTGTAACTTCACCAACTAAAGCACGTTCAGCAGGTAGTTTTTGAACAGGAAATGTTGTCTTACCATCAGGAAAGAGGACTTCAAAATGATCTGAAAAATCAATGGATATCTTCGTGTCGTCTTCTATTCCAAAAAGCTCATTAGCTATATAGTTTGCCAATACTACTTGTTTATCGGTATTGGCAACAATAATACCATCACTAATATTCTCAAGTACCATGTTTAATTTTTGTTGACTTTCATACAATTCGTTCAACGCTTTTTTTTCTTCTTCTTCAAGATGCAGTTCTTCAGTGATATCTCTGGCAATGGCATATAATGTTCCGGTTTTCATATCTGCAGTAGCATTCCAAGTGAGCCATTTAATGGTGCCGTCTTTACATAGCCATCGGTTTTTAAAATTAACCAGGTCAGTTCCTTTTTCAAGTTGTTCAATTTTCTGTTCAGTCATGGGGATATCTTCAGGAAAAATGTAATTAGTAAATGGTTTACCTAAAAGTTCCAAGTCACTATATCCTAAAAGTTTGCTTAATGAAGGATTTATTTTAATAAACATGTTTTTAGAGGCTATTGCCAAACTATCTATTGATAAATTAAAAAAAGTATCAGCGGCCTTCAATGATTGTACAATTTTTTTTCTTTCTGTTATATCTGTAGATATAGTTCCTAAAGCATAAATTCTGTTAGCCATATCAAATAATGGAAATTTAACTGATAAATAGGCGTGTGGGCCATCTGAGTGTTCTATGATTTCTTCTATTTGAATTTCTTTACCTGCTTTTAAGGCTTCTAAATCTGAATTACGGTACATATCCGCAATTTCTTTTGATAAAAAGTCATGATTGGTTTTTCCTTTTAAATCCGCTTCTTTCGATTCAAAAAGGGATTGAAATTGTTTGTTTACCAATAGGTATTCACCATTTAATTTTTTAACTGAAATGGCATTTGAGGTATTATCAATAATAGATTGCAATAATTTCTGGTTTTTCAATAATTCATCTTCAAACTTCTTTTTAGCTTTTAGCTGATTTTTGAGGATAAAAAACACAACAGTTAACATACCTACTGAAAGCACTATTAAGGCTAATGAAATCCATTGCCATAATTTATTGCTTGAAAAAGGTATTTGCCTTATAGTGATGAACCCAATTACAAAAACGACTAGTAGGTTAATAAGATAACCTAACACAATTTTTTTTTCGAATGATATTTTCATTTCTTTTTAGTTAAAATTCCAAAATCATTAATAATTTTTTCGAGTAAACTAATTTACTAAACTTCTGCTTCAAGCTAAATGATTTTCATCATGTGGTAATTTAGATTTCGGTTTTACATTTGAGGAACTGATAATTGCTAATTATTTAGTCACCCTAGATATTTTAAAACAACTCAAAAGGAAACCCTTAATGAAATTCCCCCCTTGGGAGAAAATATGGCAGATGCCTTTGTGACTTTATTTAAAGATGAAGTAAACCAAAAAGAGTAGAAAAAATAGGTGACTTGTTCTTTGGGGTTTTATCAAATAAACAAACTTTAGAAAAAGTGTAAAGATATTTTATAGTTACTGGAAAAGGAAAAAACATGCCAATACAATGTGTAAAAGTTTACTAAAAACCAATTTAAAAAAATGATAAAAAAAAGAGGCTGTCTAAAAAGTATATATTAACCGACATTGCGAGTCCCGATAGCAATCGGGACTCGCAATGACAACTTTTTAGACAGCCTCTTTTTATCAAATGTTGTAACTAATAAGTAACTTCCAGTTCATTCTCTACCTCGTAAACACCAGGTGCAAAATATGCAGCTTTACGTACTTCATCTTTTTCTGTAATTGAATGTACTTTACCACGTAATTTTACTTTATGGCCTTCCACAATAACGTCTATATTCTTAGCTTCAATTTCTGCAGAGCGTTCCAATGCTTTTCTAATTCTTTCTTTAACCTGATAAGGCTCTACAGCTTGTTTTAGTATAATGGCATTGCTAACGCCTTTGACTCCAAGTAGGTTTTCAACAGAGCTTTTAGCAGAGTCTTTTTGGTAAGCCCATTGAACTTCACCGGTTAAATAAACCCAACCATTGTCAACTTTAATCGAAACATTTTCTTCAGGTACTGAATAATTCCATTTTATGGCATCAGCCGCAGCTCTAGCAATTTCCATATCTGATTTTTTGTATTCAATGCCATATTTTACTTCAATATCTTCTGCAACGGCTCGCACTCCTTTAACACTTTTTACAGCTTTTTCGGCTGCAATTTTTTTAGCATAACTGTCTATGGTACCAGTAAGTGTCACAACTCCATTTTCTACAATTACACCAATTTCAGTTTCATCAATGTTTGGTTGCCACGCCAATTCATCGAGGACATCATTTCTGATTTCTACATCTGTTTTCATAATATCATATATTTAATTAAATAATCATTTTATAGAATTAAATATACTATTTGCAGAGGCAAATTCAAATGATGCAGATCAGTTGGTGAATAATTATATCGATATTATTAAACATTTAACATGTTGAATATCAATAACTCAAATTCCTGCAATGAAATGATCTTGATCAATTTGGGCACAAGATTTCTGTGAGACATTAAAAAAAAATAATTTAGTATTTTGAAGAACAATAGTAGAATGACTGCAGGTGGAAGATTAGAATTCGTACCTAAATCTACTAATGTAACTGTTGAAGGGCGTACCAAAAACAGAAGAACCGAAATAGTAATATGACCTAAACTTGACCAGTTCTTTGAGTTGTTAGAACCGCCCATTACTGCAGTTAAGTAGTTTTTAGGTAATTTTGTATTATTAGTTTTTAAATCAAGATTTTGCTAAATATGAACATTATTTCATGGAATGTTAATGGCCTAAGGGCTATTGTGAAAAAGAATTTTTTTGAGGATTTAAAAATAATGGATCCAGACATACTGTGCATTCAGGAGACTAAAGCACAAGATGAGGACGTAAACAAAACCTTATCTCAATTATCCAATTATAATATTTATGTTAATTCGGCAGAGAGAAAGGGATATTCAGGAACTTCAATACTTTCCAAAACAAAACCCATTTCCATAGTCAATGATATGGGTATTGAAGAACATGACCATGAAGGAAGGGTCATTTGTGCCGAATACCAAGGTTTTTATTTGGTTAATGTGTATGTTCCAAATTCTGGGCAGCAATTGGAAAGGCTTGATTACCGAAAAAAATGGGATGCAGATTTTCTTAATTATTTAAAAAATCTTGAAAAGAAAAAGCCGGTAATCATTGCTGGAGATTTTAATGTGGCCCACCAACCAATGGATCTTAAAAATGATAAAGCCAATTATAACAAAACAGCGGGATACACCCAAATTGAAATTGATGGAATGGACAATTTTTTAAAATCTGGATTTATTGATACGTTTAGAAAGTTTCACCCAAATAAAGTTGAATATACCTATTGGAGTTACCGTTTTAAAGCAAGGGAAAGAAATACAGGTTGGCGTATTGATTATTTTTTGATTAGCAAAGGTATAATTGATAAAGTTAAAACAATACATATTCTTTCAGATTATTATGGCTCTGACCATTGTCCTATTGGTCTGGACATAAATATATAAATGACTTGCATTAATCAGGAAGCATTTGAATTATATGCAGGTAAAAATTTATGATATACTCATATATTATCTATCTTTATTAATATATTAAATATCACTCTAAATACAATATCATTTCCATGGCAAAAAGGAAAACATTGGCTACCCAGGTTGTGGCAAAACCAGTTTCTATTAAGAAAAAAGCGATATCAAACATTAAAACGAATCCTTTTCTTATCGTAGGCATGGGTGCATCAGCAGGAGGTTTAGAGGCTTTTAAGGAATTTTTTACAGCGGCACCAAAAAACATGGGAATGGCATTTATGCAGAATATCATTTCAAGACGTAACACCACTCAAAAAGGCTGAAACCATATTATTACAGCATGAGGCTTTGCAAAAGGAAAAAGAGAAAATACAGCAATACTTAGATCTGGCACCTGTTGTTTTTCTTTTGTTGGATACTGACAACAGGGTGCAAATGATCAACCAAAAAGGGTGTTATTTAATAGGGTCTGATATTAATGAAATAATTGGCAAGACATGGTTATGGGATTTTGTATGTGACGTGGATTTTAAGCCAGTTGAAAACACAATTCTAAATAATGAATCGGAAACAGCCTCTTTGCCATCTCATTTTGAAAGCAAATTGCGTAGGAATACTGGAGAATTGCTCATAAGAGGTATTAAATATATTTTTTACACCTTGTGTTTATGTAATTGTATAGAGATATGCAAGAACATGAATGCTGTAAGCGGTCATAAAATTGATTTAATGCCTTTAGGGAAGCCGGGACATGCAAATGTTTCGGTTTCCTTCCAACATATAAAAATATTGGTTAATATTTGTTGAAAAGCAGGTTTAACCAATATGAAATGATTGAAGTTATTTTACCAAGAATTAATTGGTTCTGATATTTTAGAGATAGAATATGTAAAATAGATTAATGGGAGGTATAAAGGAATTAGTCATTTCATAAGGAAACTGGAAGTTTAGGCTTCCAGTTTCTATTTTTAGAAATGCTTGGTTTTTTATAAATAATAAAAAAATCACGTAACTGATCCAGGTCATTTTCATTCTTATCAGGCTTTTGTACTTTAGTGTCACAATAAAAACAAGAAGCGTTCTTTGATAACTTGACAATATAGATTTTTAATGTAGAAATGCATTAAAGGTCCTAGAGGTATTAAATATATTTTTTACAGCTTGAGTTTTTGTAATTGTATAGAGGTATACGTGCAACAATACAGTAAGCGGTCATAAAATATACTTAATACCTTATGAGAAGCCAAGACAGTTACATGCCTTGGCTTCTTTATAAAATATTTAAAATATTGATTTTTGCTATTAATCAATTATTGGGCTATTAAGAAGGAGGGAATATTGTTTTGCTTAAAACGAATTTGATTTTAATTAATTGGTTGGAGGTACAAATAGTAACTTTTTTAATAGAAAACAAAAGAGGCTGTCTAAAAAGTCGTCATTGCGAATGAAATGAAGCAATCTGTAAATTGCAAGTTGTTGATTTACAGATTACTTCGAAATAAAAATTTCTCGTAATGACGGTTGATATATACTTTTTAGACGACCTCTTTTTTATTTGTACAATATTAATTGTAAACTGATATAAAAATGGCTCAATCATTTTTTTTCAACAGATTTTCCATACCATAAAGATCATAATCAAATCCTCTCATAATCAATAAATATTCATTATTATTTAAAGCTTTTAAATAAGTTTCGGCTTGAAATAAATTAGCCCCCAAGCCTCTTAAAACACCATAAATACCTGTAGTCATAGTCCCCAGGGATTTCCCATTTATGTCATTTAAAAACAGGGAAGTTAATGGACCAGCAATAAAGACTACTCCAACTTCAGGATTTTTAAAGCTACCAAAATCAAAGGAAGTTCCTAATACTTTTCTCCAATAAACATGCATATCCCTAATATCTTTTTCCAATAGTTTCATATCGTCAGAATTGTTTTTTGGAAACTTACCAAGAATAGATACCTGTATGTTGGAAGTATGATATTCCTTAACACGCTTTAAAGTTTTTTTTATTTGGTTGAGGTTTTTGTATTCTTTAAAAAAAACTTGTTTTTTATTATCTTCTTCTGTGGTCACAACTATAAATATATGCATAGTATGAGCTATAACTAATTAATCTAACACTAATATAACAGGTATAATTAATATTGGGAATGATGTAGGTCAATTCTATGAAATATATGAATTTCAACTCATAAAATTAATAAGTAACAATGTGGTTTTTATGGATTAACTTAAGGTTGTAATTTCTTTTAATGCTTTTTCATTTTGGATAATAATTTTTCTACCAGAACCTATGGTTATTAAACCTTCTTCCTTAAATTCAGTTAACATTCTTATGGCTGTTTCTGGAGCTGTACCAATAATTCCTGCAAAATCCTCTCTTGAAATGCTTATACCGTCAGTCTTATTATCTGTTAAAATACCTTTCTGTTGCAGTTCCAACAACGCTCTTGCAACTTTTTGCCTTACCGTAGCAAAGGCTATATTGAGCAATTGTTTTTGAACTTCAATCAAGTTGTTGGAAATCAAATTGATAAACTTTTTTGAAACCACTTTATTTCCATATAAAAGCGTTAAAAAATCAATTTTAGGAATTTTATAGATCTCAACATCTTCAAGAGCCATAGCCGATTCAAGATAAAGGCCATGATCTGTTAACAATGATAACTGACCAATAAAACTTCCTTGGCCAAAAAGCCCTGTAACCAAATCTTTACCTGCTTCGGATGTTTTATATGTTTTTATGATGCCACTTTGCACAAAGCATAATGAATTAGCGGTGTCTCCTTCCATAAAAATCAAGTCATTCTTTTTGTAATTTTGAAGACTGTAATCTCTGGATATAGATTCTAAATCCAAATATTCTGACACATCTTCTAAAAACTCTGTGATACCTTGTACGTTTTGCGAAAATTGCTTTTTTAAAAAGGAATGTTTTTTTAACCGGCTTTTTACAGCTTCTAACAGTTCCTGTTCACTAAACGGTTTTGTTAAATAATCATCAGCTCCCAGATTCATTCCTTTTCTTATATCGTCCTTTTCTGTTTTGGCAGTTAAAAAAATAAAAGGGATACTCGCTGTTTTATAATGTTTACTTAATGTCTGGAGTACTCCATAACCATCCAATTCCGGCATCATGATGTCGCAAATAATGAGATCCAGTTTATTTTTTTTTGCCATTTCAACTCCAATTTTTCCATTTTCGGCAGCAACTACCCTGTAATTTGCAAGTTCCAGTAGGGCGGTGGTATTTTCACGAACATCTTCATTGTCTTCTATTAGGAGTATTTTTTCCATAGGTACTAATATTTGGTTTGATCGTTATGATCGTTTTTTTAAACTGTGTATTTAATAATTAGGTTCATGTAAGTTTCATCAATTTATGTTATTGGGCAATTCTATAATAAAAGAACTTCCTTTGTTTAAGGTGCTTTTAAAATCAATAGTGCCATGCATTAATTCTACATAGTGTTTCACAATATTTAGTCCAATACCGGTTCCTTCAATATTTGATGCATTTTTGGCTCTAAAAAATCGTTGAAATAAATTGTTCTGGTCTTCATCAGGAATACCAATTCCCTGATCTATTATTTCTAAAGAAATCTTGTCTTGGTTATTTAATATATTTAAGGTGATTTCAGTATTTTCAGCGGAATACTTAGTGGCATTTGACAGTAAGTTTAAAAGTATATGACGCATTAATTTTGAATCTAAATTAACAGGAATATTATTCTCGTTATTTGTAATTGTTATGGTTTGTCCCTTTTTTATATTTATTTCAATTTCTTCAACCAATGATTTTGAAAGACGAATTAAGTCGAAGCGTTCCAGAGTTGCTGATATGTTTCCTTCATCCAGTCTGCTCAAAGAAAGGAAATCGTTTAAAATTAATTCAAGGTTATTTACATTCTTTATGATTTTATTGACATATTTTATGTTTTCAACTTGTTTATTACTTCCGTTTTGTTTGCCAATTAAGATGGCTGAAGTTTGAATAACACTTAAAGGGGTCCTAAATTCATGAGATGCCGTACCGATAAAGCGCGATTTTAATTCATTTAATTCCTGCTCTTTTTTTAGTGCAATTTCCATCTTGAACTCAATTTGTTTTTGCAACGAAATATCACTGTATACTATTAAAGCACTTGCGGCTTTCTTGTTTTCATCATAAAAAGGGACTGTATTTACCGAGTAGTAATTATTGTTATAGTTTTCTTCAAAATAGAGGTGCTCACCAGAAAGGGTTCTTGATACATTTTCCTTGAGTTTTGATTTTCGGTTTTCAGAAAAAGTTGAAATATGATCAATGTTTATCCCTTCCAGCATATTTTTTTTTAATCCTAAGATGGTTAATGCTTCACCCTCTGCAAATAAAATTTCAAAATTTTTGCTTACAACGGCTATTATTCCTTTAGGAAAGTTTTTTGCTATTGCCGATGATAAAGCTTTTTCTGCCAATGCCTCATTTTTTGCTTTATTGGTTATTTGAATCTGGTCTTCAAGATCTAAATTGGATTCAACCAATTTTTGAACGGTAGACGTCAATTCCTCTGTACGTTCCTGAATTGTTTTTTCTAATATTTGTGAATATTTTTCAAGTTGATTTTTGTTTTTCTCAATAGAAATATTATTGTTATGTTGTTCAATGGCAACCCTTATCAAATGGGCCATGTCCAAAACAATATCTTTTTCATTCTTTAAAGGCTTTCTGGTATATTTACTATAAACATCAAAAGTGCCAATGACCTCATTGTTAGATGATATAATAGGGTAGGACCAACATGATTTTAAACCATTTTTTATAGCTATATCTTTATAATCTTTCCAAAGGTTGTTGGTTTCAATATCTTCAACAACTATTTCCTTTTTAAAAAAAGCAGCCGCACCACAGGAACCAACTTTAGGTCCAATAATAGTGCCTTCAATATAATCACAATATGCTTTTGGTATATTAGGTGCTGCCAAAATATGAAACGTGTTATTTTTTTTGTTCAGCAATAAAATGGATGACATGCAATTTTTAAAATAGGTATCTATAGTTTCTGTAATGGTATTGCCAATAAGATCCAATGGTTTATCAGATGCAATCTTTTCAAGTATTTTACGTATCTGATCTTTTAAATATTCTTCCCTTTTTTTGGCTGTAACATCATTTTGTACACCAATAAAATGGGTTAACTCCTTCTCATCATTGTGTACTGGAGTAATTGTTAACTCATTCCAGAATATGGTTCCGTCTTTACGATAATTACGCAGGGTCACTTTACAAGCTTCACCATTTATAATTGATGATTTTATGATGTCAATTTCTTTTTGGTCCCGGTCATCGTTTTGCAAAAACCTGCAATTCATTCCGTATACTTCATCCTTTTTATAACCTGTTATTTTTTCAAAAGAATCATTACAGTAAATAATAGGAAAATCAGGTTTTTGGGCATCAACAATAATAATGCCGTTACCAGCATCTGCCAAAGCCCTATTTCTAATATTTAAAAGGTGTTCATTGGCTTTTTCTTCAGTAACATTACGTGCAATGCTTAATATTTTATTATTTGCAAGAGGCACAAAACGAAAGTCAAAATCCAGAAGTCCACTCATAGATTCTATTTTCATTTGCATAAACTCCATGTGGTTTCTTTTGCTAGCATTTAAGATTTTTCCTGTAATTTTATTAGCCACATTGGCAGGATAAATCTCTTTTGCGGTTTTACCTAAAAGACCTTCTTTTGGCGCAATTAATAATGAAGGATTTGATGCATAGACCTCCAATACAGTTGTATTTTTATCATACACAATAAATAAATCAGGCGAGGCCTGTAAAATAGCCTCACTCCTAGTTTCTACTGTTTTTATGCTCTGCTCAAGATTTTTCTTTTCTGTAATATCCCTAACAATAGTAAGAATGCTATGTTTATTTAATGGAACCATTCTAGCTTCAAAATAATCTTTACCTTGTTCGCCGTTTAAGTCATATTCCACAACGTGAATTTGATTATCCTTTATGGTCATTTTTCTTGCCTTATCAACTTTTTTAAAAACATTTGGTGGCAGAATATCCTTCATGTTTTTACCAATAACCTGATCAGGTTCCATTAACAATTTTTCTGTATTTTGTGCATAAACATCCTCAAAATCACCTTGAAAGTTCTGGATAAATATCATATCTGGGATGGCTTCCAGTAAGGCTTTAATTTTAGCTTCACTAGCTTTTAAGGTTTGCTCGGTTTTTTTATGTGATGTTATATCAGAGATAAAGCCTTCTAAAGCTATGCCTTTTCCGTTTTTATTAAAAACTGCTTGCCCTTTTTCCAAAAGATTTTTTATGTCCCCATTTTTATCCTGTATTCTATATTCAAGGCTGTATGATCTTTTTAATTTAATGGCATTTTGAACGGTATCCCATGTATATTCCCGGTCTTCCGGAACAATTAGTTGCCCAAAATTTATATCATGTTTTATAAATTCATGCTGATGATATCCTGTAATTTCTAAACATCCTTTGCTTATGTATTCCATTTCCCAGTTTAGGCTGTTTTTACAGCGATATATTATACCATTCTGGTTGTTTATTAACATATTGAATTTTCGGTTGGCATCTTTTAGAGCTTTGTTTGTTTGCTTAATTTTTACAATATTTTTTTTCTGCTTTGTGATGTCTTTTACAAAAGCAATGGCTATTTGGTTACCATTTACAATTGTTGGGCTTAAGCTTATGTCTAGATATAGTTGGGTTCCATCCTTTTTAATTCCCAATAAATCCAATTCTTTATTGACAGCTCTGTTTATTGGGTTTTTTGCATAGTTTTTTATATGAACCTTATGTTTTTTTTTAAATTCATCTGGAATAAGAATATCAATGTTTTTATCAATCAATTCTCCGGTATCGTAACCAAAAATTTTTTCACAAGCTGTATTGGCCGTTAGGATGATTCCTTGGCTATTTACAATTAAAATACCTTCTACAGAAGCTTGAAAAACAGACTGAAATAAGTCATTTTCTTTAATATTCATACTCTGTTTATTAAGACACTTAAAGTTAAGGTTTTAGCTTAATAAATATGTCCTTTTTTAACTATTTATTTGTACATATAATATTTCGTTCATGAAAACGGAAAACGCATGATCATTCACAATAATTTCAATTAATTATAATAAAGTGGTGATGATTGTGTCGAGAAATGGACTAATTAAAATTTTCCATTTGATTTGGCTTTCTTTTATGAGAATTTCATTGTCTTTATATTTTAAAAGCCGTTTCGCCGCCTCTTTATTGCTTAAACCTTTATTAAGACTGCTTTCCAGTTTTTTGGCAACTTTTTGTGAAGTGAGTGTGAATGCATTTTGTAACATTTGGGAATATGATAATCATCTGTGAAATGAGTTTTTAAAATGATTGCTAATTAATTTAAAGCCCTTAAACTAAACCAATATAAGAATGCATTGTAATGGCTTTCGTAAAAGGGCATTTTTGATTTGAAATGACTAATTAAAATTAACCTATCAAAAAATTGAATGTATTATGCAATTTCTATTTTTTTTGGTTTATGTTTTTTGGTTTCTTCTTTTTTGTCAAGATTAAAGCTTAAAATGCCATCATGGTAATGCGCTTTTATTGCTTCTTCTTTTACGTTTTCAGGCAGTTGTAAAGATCTTTGAAATGAATTGTAACTAAACTCTTTACGTCTGAAGTTTTCTTCTTTTTCTTCTTTTGTAGTTGATTTTTCAGCTGTAATGTTAAGACAACCATTGTCCACATTTACTTCAAAATCTTTTTTTGAAAATCCCGGAGCTGCCAGTTCGATTTCAAATTGTTTGTCAGTTTCTTTAATATTTAAAGCGGGTTCTCTTGAATTTCCGTTCCAGAAATCAACATCTAGAAGATCGCTGCTCCATAAGTTATTTCCTAAAATATCATCCATAGCTAGAAAATTTGATGGGATAAAACTTGTTAAGGGTCTTTTTTTGAATTTTACGAGTGACATAATTTTATTATTTAAGGTTAAACATTTTATTTATCACAAAAGTATTGTAGAAGTGTCATTCTCAAAATGATGCAGGTCAATCAGTAGGTAGTTTTTTGCAAAAAGTATGTTAAATATGGTGCTTAAAATCATAATGACGTGGCCGGAGAAACTCGTTTGAATTTGATACCGGATTCACCAAACAGTAAGTACTGTTTTAGTATTTTTCTAAATTCCCTATTTGTAGGCGATATTTTTATCTGTTGTATTTTATTGCTTTCGTTATATGTTGTTTCAAATCTTATCTTTTTATAAATTGTTTTGTTGTTTATATAAAAACAAAAAAGGCAGCAATATAAAATCACCACCTTTAATTTATTAATTTTGTAACGCTATTTTAGGACGTCACATTGTTTTTTTTAATAAATTTCAAATGATAAAGAGACTTTCCATAAATCAAAAGAGCAGCTGGATTGTTTGATGTGACAGTTTTATTATTACCTTTATGAAGCTACAAGATGAGTAAATGAAATTCTCAGAAGTTATTATAATTGGAGGGGGACCGGCCGGCTCCACCTGTGCCTGGAAATTAAAACAGAGCAATAAGGACTGTATACTTCTTGATTCTCAAAAATTACCAAGAACAAAACTATGCGCTGGATGGATAACTCCTAAGGTCATCGATCAACTTGAATTAAGTGATTATCCGAACATTCAAGTTAAAGACAATTATGTTAACTTCTTTGGGATTGATAAAAAACTAAAATCAAAATCATATGCTATAAGACGCTATGAATTTGATGACTGGCTTTTAAAACGATCTGGCGTGGATGTATATCATCATAAAGTTCATAATATTAAGAAACAAGATGGATTTTATATTATAGATGATGAATATAAATGTAAATATCTTGTAGGTGCTGGAGGATCACATTGTCCTGTTTATATTTCGTTTTTCAAAGCAATACACCCAAGAAATAAGAATTATGAGGTCTGCTGTTTGGATGAAGAGATAAAATATGATTATAAAGATAAGGCATGCCGTTGTTGGTTTTATGAACATAATATTCAAGGCTATTCATGGTGTGTTTCAAAAAATGATGGCTACTTGAATATAGGTGTTGGAGGACTTTTCAAAGGTGAAAAAGTGGATATAAAAGAGCATTGGGACTAACTTGTTAAAAAACTTGATTCCCTTAACATTGTTAAAAACCATGAATTTAAACCCAAGGGCTACGTGTATCAAATAAGAGATCGTGTAGAGCATTGTAGACTGGATAATGCCTTTGTCATTGGTGATGCCGCTGGTTTGGCAACAACGCACTTGGGAGAGGGCATAGGCCCAGCGGTTGAGAGTGCCATGCTTGCAGCAGATGCCATCATAAATAAAAGTCAATTCAGCTTGCATTCAATACATAGGAAAAGTAATCCTTATGGGATGGGAATAATGCTGTTTTTATGGCGTACCATTAAGTTTTTTACAATAAAAAAGTCTTTTAAATCCCCAAAAAATCACTTGGAAATTGAGGAATAAAAGTTGCATTCGGTTAGGCTAGGATTTCGTCGTGAATCAGCTCTAGGATTATTCCACCTAAATCCAGCATTTGGTTAATACTTTTATTTTGGTGTGGCACAAAACCAAAATGAATTATTTTTTATATGGTAGACATGTCCTTAATAGAGGCTGGAAGAATTAATATTTTTTTACAAAATGGATATAATAGAAGAATTAAAAAAGCTAAATCAATTATTAGACGATGGCATTGTTTCCGAAGAAGAATATAACGATTTAAAAAATGAAATTCTAGGTATTATTAAACAATCACACACGGATTCTGAAGACTTGACGAATGAAAATGTTTCTGCCAAAATTGATGAAGAGGCAGAAAAAACGTTCATTAAAAATAATGAGAAATCAATAGAAAAAGAAGAGCCAAATAAAGTAAAATTTGATAATGATTTAAAATGCAAAAAATGTGGCGTTGAAATATCTAAAGACTTAAATGAAAGCAATAAAGGGTTGTGTATTTCATGTAAGAAGAAAAAAACCAAAATTCCTAAAATTCTTTATTTAATCCCATTATTATTAATCCCTTTAGTGTGGTGGTTTGTTAATAGTTTAAATGACGAGCAACAAATGGATGTAATAGAACCTAAACCACAAGAAAACAAAAAGGTTGAAATAAGAAGTACTGAAAAATTAAAATTTGTTGAACCTATTAATTTGGACGCTATCCCTATATTGACAGGATTCATTAATGATACAGATGTTATTATAAGAGATAGCTACACCCCATCTTCTAAAATCATTGGTTTATTTAATAACCTAGGTGAGAGTGTTGAAATTATTGACATCTACGCTTTATCAAATAACTCTGAAGCCCTTTTAAGTAAGGATATAAATGTTAACCTCAATAATAAGATAACAATTATAGAAAAAGGCAAAGCTTTACATATTATTTCTGAAAACAATGGAACATATTTAGTTTCATTTAAAGACAAAGAGTTACAAGAACATCATTTAAGTCTAGAATCTGATGCCATTGAACAGGCTTATACCGCATGGTATAAGGTTAAAAGTAGTAGGGGTGAAGTTGGTTGGGTTCTTGGAAAGTTTATAAATTTAAATGATGGACTGGTTAAAGAGGCAGAGGACAATTTGAATGATAATATTATTAAAAGAAATCCAAATTCATGGGGGGCGGATCATGATAATATTTTTTGGAAAAGGGCTTATACTTTATTTGATTTTAGCACAGGTGAACCCATATTTCCAGAACTGGTAAATGGTGAATTAATTTATAAAATATATTACTCCAGTAACGAAGACCCAAAGCCATACTATGGTGAATTTTCTATAGATAAACTGGAACAACTTTATTTTTATAAATTTAAGAATAAAGAAAATTGTTTAGTGTTTTGTGAGTCAAAAAACAAAAAAAAAATAAAACATTCGGAATGTTGAGATTTGCTGTGTTTTTTGCAACGATTACCCTTATACATATATTATAAAGCTTTCAGTACATTTTTGCCAGTCATAGCCATAGTAGTCAATACACCTGAAAACAAGGCGCCTCCAACACCTGTCGTCACATAATCAAACAGTTTTCTTAAAATACTGTTTTCCCGTTGTACTTCGCCTATATAATGGATGCCTACATCCCATTCATAGCCTTTACGTTTAAAAACATGTGTAAAACCACCCGCTGTATAATGTTGCTCCAATACCAAAACCTTTTGACCTTGTTTTGATAGGATAGCAGCTGTTGCAAGACCCTCCCATGCCTGATCCTATGATGATAGTGTCATAGGCTTCCTGTTACTGGGGTTGTTGTTTGTAAGATTGAATCATTTGGTTTGCGTAGTTAACTAAAATACAAAATAGGTTGCACATTTTTGAGTTTTCAATTGCGGTATTCCGTAATATGCTCTCTTGAATTTTGAAAACGCCATAAAAGAGGTCATAAAAAAAACGGTTTAGAGTGAACTAAACCGTTTGTTTGTGCATGATTCTACCTTGTAGCGAGAGGGGGGCACGATCCCCCGACCTCCGGGTTATGAATCCGACGCTCTAACCAGCTGAGCTACCTCGCCATAATAAGGCTGCAAATATAAAAACAATATTATTGTCAACAAACATTAGTTAAGTAAAATATTTTTAAAAAATTGTAGTTAAACTTATCAATTTATGTATATATTGAGCATCATAAATTATAATGTTACTTATGGACGATAAAATTAAATTCGAAATAGAATTCCCAATACAAGCATCCCCTCAATTGCTATATCAATATATATCAACGCCATCTGGTTTGTCAGAATGGTTTTCAGATAATGTGAATTCTCGTGGAGAATTATTTACATTTATTTGGGATGATAGTGAAGAGCAGGCCAAATTATTAAGTAAAAAAAATGGAGAGCGTATTAAATTTAGGTGGTTAGCAGATGAAGAGGATGAATTAACAACGTATTTTGAGATCAAAATTCAAGTTGATGAAATTACTAAGGATGTGTCGTTAATTATTATTGATTTTGCTGATGGAGATGAAGTTGAAGAAGCAAAAATGCTATGGGAAAATCAAGTTTCCAGTTTAAAACAAGTATTAGGGTCTTCATAAATAAATAATTCTTTAGCTTATTTTTTTTCTCAAGTTGATTGTGTTTTAGAGTACATTTATGGTAAATTATAATGGAAATATATTAATGGACAATACCATATTGTCAATTAATAACAGAGGGTTTGCTTATGGTGATGCACTTTTTGAAACCATAAAAACTTCTAATGGGAAAATTTTGTTTTGGGAAGATCATTATTTCAGATTGATGGCTTCTATGCGTATTATGCGCATGGAAATACCTATGAATTTTACAATGGGTTTCCTAGAAAATCAAATTCAAGAAACACTAAAAGCAAATGAATTAAATACTTGTTCTTCGCGTATAAAATTAATGATTTTTAGAAATGAAGGCGGATTGTATTTGCCCGAAACAAATGATATTAGTTTTATAATAAGTGCAAGTAAGCTTGACAGTGATTTTTATCTTCTGAATAATGAGTTTTATGAAGTTGATTTGTTTAAAGATTTTTTTGTTGCCCCTGGATTGTTATCTACTTTAAAGACTAATAATAAGGCTATTAATGTAGTTGGGAGTATTTTTGCCAAAGAAAATAAGTTACAAAACTGTCTGCTGTTAAATACTGACAAACATGTTATTGAAGCGCTTAATGGAAATATTTTTGTTGTGAAAGGAAACGTTATTAAAACCCCGCCAATGACTGATGGTTGCTTAAAAGGGATTATGCGTCAACAACTTATGGAGATCATAAATGAAATTCCAGAATATAATTTATTGGAAGTATCCGTTTCCCCTTTTGAATTGCAACAAGCTGATGAACTTATGGTGACCAATGTGATTGTTGGCGTTCAGCCGATTACTAAATATAGAAAAAAGATGTTTGTTAATGAAGTCTCAAAAAATTTATTGCAAAAACTGAATGTAAAAATGCGATTATCCTAATTGAAATTTGGGTTTTCAGGTGCATTTGACCATATACTGTACTCACCACCAAATTCCAGCATTTTTTCTTTCCAAAAAGATTCATAATCTTTCTCAATAATCTTTTTCTTATAAATATTTTCTGTTACAACCCACGAATTTGATTTAAGCTCCGTTTCTAACTGACTGGATTTCCATCCGGAATAACCAAGAAAAAACCTAATATCACTTTCTGTTATTTTATTATTGGTAATAAGTTCGGCCACTTTATTAAAATCTCCACCCCAAAATATGCCTAATGAAATTTCAATACTTTCTGGAATTAACTGGGGCACTTTATGAATGAAGTATAAATTATCCTGTTCTACCGGACCACCATTATAAACTTTAAATTCAGCCTCAACTTCTGGTACTAAATCGTTTATAGTATAATTTAATGGTTTATTGAGTATAAAACCAATGGAGCCTTCGTCATTATGATCTGCCAATAAAACAATGGAACGATTAAATGAAATATCACCAATAATGGCTGGTTCTGCTATTAGTAAATCACCTTTTTTAGGTTTAGTAGTAATCATTTAAAGCTTATTAGACGTTTAAATCTAATATATATTTTTTTAAAATGCAAAAGTTTGATTCTTTTTTACATAAAAAAGGCCTTCTGTTAGGAAGGCATTTTTAAAAATATTAAATAAAGAGTTTTAGTTTACTGCTCTAGATAAATCTGAACCTGCTTTAAACTTAACTACTTTTTTGGCTTTTATTTTTATGGTTTGTCCTGTTTGAGGATTTCTGCCTTCTCTTGCTGCTCTTTTAGAAACTGACCAAGAACCAAATCCAACTAATGAAACCCTGTTGCCTTTTTGTAAAGCGCCTTCAATTTCAATAAGTGCACATTCTAATGCTTTTTTTGCTGCGGCCTTTGTAATTCCGGCATGTGCTGCCATTGCATCGACTAAATCTGTTTTGTTCATAATATAAAATTTAATTATTAATAAATTGTTGGTTAAACATTTTTTGTTGAAACCTTATACAAATTTATACGGATTATGCAATCACGCAAGTAATAGCAAGGGAAATGCAGGGTAATGTTGATAACTTATACTGTTTGTTAATAAAGCACAAAGTTTTTATCGTTGAATTGAAAATATCAATAAGGATAAGGGTTTACAGCACTTTAGCTCCGCTATCAAAATGATAACCATTTAAAAGTGATTTTATATCCATGCTGCGCTTTCCTGGAAACTGAATTTCCTTAACGATAATATAGCCACTTTTGGTTGCAATTTTCAATTCTTGTTTTGAAGAAAAAACGGTTCCTGTAGCAAACGAATGTTGATTGATTTCTTTGACTGTTTTAAATATTTTAACAACAGACACCTCTTCTTTATTAATTAATGTGCACCAGGCTCCTGGATAAGGACTTAAGCCTCGTATTTTGTTATATATATTATTTTGAGTGTCGTTCCAATCAATTTTGCAATTATCTTTATCTAGTTTGTGGGCGGTTTTAATGTTATTAGTAGTCTTTTGAGGTTTCGTTTTCACAGGTCCTTCTTTTATTAATGCAACCGTGTCAAGTACTAGTTGACTTCCCATAGTCATTAATGTATCATGAAGACTCCCGGCATTTTCATCAGGATCAATAGAAACTTCTTTTTGTAAAATCATATCTCCGGTATCAATTTTATCATCAATAAAGAATGTTGAAACGCCAGTTGTGGTTTCACCATTTATGATGGCCCAATTAATGGGGGCTGCTCCACGGAAATTAGGGAGTAGTGAGGCATGCAAGTTGAAGGTGCCGTATTCTGGCATTTGCCAAACGGTTTTTGGTAACATCCTAAAGGCTACGACAATCTGTAGATTTGCATCCAATGTTTTTAAATCATTCAAAAAGGACGCGTCTTTTAAATTTGTTGGTTGCAGGATATGTAAGTTTTGTGACCTAGCATATTGTTTAACCGCACTTTCATTAAGTTTTCTTCCTCTGCCTGCAGGTCTATCCGGTGCTGTAATAACACCAACTATATTATAATGGTTTTCAACTAATTCTTTAAGTGTTGCCACAGCAAAATCGGGTGTTCCCATGAAAACAATTCTTAAATCTCTCATTTATGAAACAGTTTATATGTGTTTGTTTTTGTTACTGAAATCATGTTGTGTTCTAACATTAATTGTAGCACATTTTTAATATCTTTTTCAGAACAATCAAGTTTAGTAAGCATGGCTCTGGATGAAAGATTTCCGTGCTCTAATAATTCTACTATGCGCTTTTTTAAAATTTTTAAATCTTGTGGCTTACTGGCTTTTGCAGGTTTTTTACAAACGGAACAAATACCGCAAGGTTCTATGTTTTTTTCACCGAAATAGGAGAGGAGCTGTATGTTTTTACAAATATCGTCGTTTTTTACATAATCAATGACTGATTTTACCTGTAATTGTTTCAAATTGTTCTGCTGTTCAATAATGGAGGCAATGCGGTTGATGGTCTTGTCATCTTCACGCGGTTCAATAAAGGTGACCTGTGCATCCGTTTTTGCTAAGTGTAATGAAATAATGCCATCTTTTTCTAATTGCTTCAAAGCTGAAATAAGTTCAGGTTCACTGGTTGATGATTTTTCAGAAAGGCTTAATGTATTTATTTTGGTTTCATGCTCAAAAATACCACCATACATTCTTAGAAATGATTTCATAATAACTTCAAGGTCTTGATGTGTTTCTAAATAATGAAATACTACTGCGCTTGATACAATTACCTGAATAGAAACCTGATTGTGAAATTGCCTTGATAAACAAATAATACTGACTCTGTCTAAAATATTTAACGCATTATAACATAAAATACTACTGAAATTGTAAGCTTTACAAAAACTATTAAAATCAAAATCAAAGGTCAAATTTTCTCCTTCACCATATGATATTTGAAAGTAATTACATAGTTTTCGGTACACCTGTTTTATAAAATCAACTGTTGGTAATACACTCAAAAACTGATTTTTAACTAAAAGCTCATCACTATTATTTTTTAAAATAACGGCAAAAGCCTTTTCTCCATTTCGTCCTGCACGACCAGCTTCCTGAAAATAACTTTCCAGACTTTCGGGTAAATTAAAATGGATGATGGTTTTTACATCTGGTTTATCAATACCCATTCCAAAGGCATTGGTAGCAACCATAACCTGTTTTTTGTTATGTAACCATTGCTGCATGAATGTGTCTTTTTCAGAATTGGAAAGGCCACCATGGTAATAGGTAGATAAAATTCCTTTAGATTCTAAAAAAGAACTAATTTCAAAGGTTAATTTTCTGTTTCTAACATAAATAATTGAAGATGATTTATATTTTTTTAAAACACTTTCAATACGATAATATTTATCGTCTTCATGCAAAACTAAATAGGCTAAGTTGGGTCTTTCAAAAGATTGTCGGAAAACTTTGGGTTTAATAAAATCTAATTCTTTTATAATATTAGTAACTACTTTGGGTGTTGCTGATGCTGTTAAGGCAACTACATTAACACTTGGCTGTAATTGTCGTAGCAAGGTTATGTTTTTGTAAGCGGGTCTAAAATCATTGCCCCATTGTGAAATACAATGCGCTTCATCAACCGCAATTAAATTCACATTCATTTGCTTAATGCGCTCTTGAACTAATTCTTGTTGTAATCGCTCAGGTGATAGATACAAAAACTTATAATTCCCATAAATACAATTGTCTAACAAGGTGTCTAACTGCTCAAATGAGATGCCACTAGTGAGCGCCATGGCTTTAATGCCTCTTTCCTGAAGTGTTTGTACCTGATTTTTCATAAGGGCAATCAAAGGAGAAATGACTATGCAAATCCCATCTTTAGCTAAGGCAGGTATTTGAAAACAGATAGATTTACCACCACCTGTTGGTAATAAGGCAAAGGTGTCTTCACCTTGAATAACGGCATTTATAATATCCTCTTGAAGCGGCATAAACGCTGTGAAATTCCAATAGCGTTCTAATATGTTTATGGGATGTTGCATTATTGCAATTTTAAAGCATTTAGAATATAATCTGTGCGATTTTCTACAGTATCGAAAGGGACATCCAATAAATTATAATTATAGGTTTGATAGGTATTCAATAAATGTTTATGAATTTCCTGAGCCTGATCAAAATTTTCATAGCGTTCATTATCACTGGTATAAATATCTTGCCAGGGTTTTAAAATAAAAGCAAAATCATACATGTTATCTTTACAGGCGTTAATAAAATTCTCTGGATATGCATCTCCAATATAATCCATATATGCCAAAACATCAGGAATTCCACGGTCAAGAAATATAAGATCTGACATATGATTACTGGCTTCCAAAAACTGTTTTTGCCTTCTTTTTAATAACAAATCACTAAACATTAAAGGGTTAGTTAAAAACAATTGATCAATACCGGTTTTTTTAGCATCCAGGGTAACTTGACGTGAGATTTCTTCAAAACAGGTAAACCCTCTTTTTATGAGTTCATTTATAATCGTTGATTTCCCGGTTCCTGGGCCACCTGTGATAACAATTTTTTTTCTATTCAAATCAGCAATATTTTGTTGTAAAATTCGGAATTAAAATGATGAAAAAAAAATCCAAAGAATCTGTATATTTGCAGCATATTAAAAAAGTTATGAGTTCAAGTCAAAATCCAGAAGAATTTTACGAAAAATTAAAAGATCAATTATATGAATCAACCAAATGGCCTTCAGATTATTTATATAAGTTTATATTAAAATCAAATATTGAAGATATGGCTAAAATTGAAGCTATCTTTAATAATATGGGAGCGGTTATTAATACGAAAGCTTCCAGTAACGCCAAATATACAAGCATTTCAATAAATGTGCTTTTACTGAATCCGGAAGCGGTCATTGAAAAGTATAAAGAAGTGATAAATAAAGTTGAGGGTGTTATTAGCCTTTAGTTTTTTTTTGTATTTTTGGTCAAGCATAACAACTCCATGCAAAAACCTATAATTCTACACACCTTATTATGTTGATAG
>Ga0207906_1000307_pt1 | contig 22615 bp, 22 predicted proteins | sample LinPmetageLP37_FD_184050 | JGI IMG/M metagenome (GOLD analysis project Ga0207906, IMG submission 184050) | Marine viral communities from the Pacific Ocean - LP-37 (SPAdes) | ecosystem: Environmental > Aquatic > Marine > Oceanic | place: Pacific Ocean | collected 2010-06-16 | reverse complement strand
CGTTCTTGGCCAGATCAACGCCGATTGTGGTAACTTGCATGGGGTGGCTCCTCTCATAAGCAGATTTTGACAACTGCACTATGGCGCATTGCGACGCCGGTTGAAGCAGGAGCCATCCACCCCATCAGCTTTCCGCCCCTTCCGTCGTAAACTCCGGCTCGTATGCAACAGATGCACCATTTTCTGAATGTTGATAATATAATGATATTTCAATGATCTAGCTGCGATTTGTTGCTGCCAATACTTACTGCCGCTCGCATCGTTTACGGCTGCATTAACCCTTGTCTCCTAGAAATTACCCAAGCGCATTCCTTTTTAATTCTGATGGAGCTAGTCATGGGTATGACCGACACAGTTTTCTTTCCGTCTGATGTGGCGCTTGCCGCGATGGGCAACACGTCCAAGCGATGGCAATCGCATCTTGAGCAAGGAAAAATCTACATAGAATCCGGGTTTCAGGCGCACAAGGCAAGTGGCCCGGGCCGGGGACGTAAGCGCCAAATTTCGCTAGAGGCTGTGGTTCAAGGGGCGATAGCTTTGGCGCTTATGGGTGCCGGAACCAAGGTAGAAGTAGCCTATCGCATTGGTGCCGACTTCGCATATTCGAGCAGGATCAATGGTCCCCGGCTAACCGATGCAGGTGCACCGCTGGAACCTGCACAGGATCGCTTCGCATGCAAGTTGTTCGGGCAAGGGCAAACCCTTTTGGTTTATGCCGTGGGTGCGGGTTGCGACGAAGACGGCGCGCTTGCTATCGTATCCGACGCAGACCCGGCAGTTGCTGGCGTGGATGGGTTCGGGCAAGCGGCTATGCTGATTGATTGCGTCAACAGTACAGATGGCTCCCCCCGCGTGGTGATGAACCTCACTTTGCTTTGCGCACAGATCGCCAGATCCCTCGATATCGATTTTCAAAGGGCTTTCGGATGGGTGAACGCATGAATACTGATCAATCTACTATGCAAATATCCCTCATCTCATCTGACGATCTTGCCGCCAGAATGGGCTATTCCAGTACGACTTCGGCCTTTCGTGATTGGTGCGCCAGCATGAGGATTGCGCCGGTGCCCGGGCGGCGCGGGTTTTTCGACCCCGCGCTTGTTCGTCGCCGACTGAATGAGGCACAGGGGCTATCCGAGTCTATTGATGGTTCGGCGAATGGCCTTATCATGGCAAGGCGGGCGCGTAATGCCGCGCGGTAACCTCCCCCCAGAAGTTCACCGGGTCAAGGCAAAGCTGGTCGATGGCACTGTGTGCTATTACTTTTCGCTTCGCGGTCGCAGAGGCACGGGCTTTTGGAAAGATGCACGCCCATTTCCCAAGTCCCCGAATTTCTTCACAGCGTATTCCGCCGCAATGGCGAGAGCATTGCCCAAGCCAAATACGTTAATGACAGAAGCCGTTGTTGACGCCTATATCTCATCGGCTGAATTTCTCTCCCTAAAGCCGCGCACGCAGTCGGACTACCGCCGATGGGCCATGAGGTTCGCTGTCGAATTTGAGTCTGACCCTGTGGCGATGTTTGAGGACGCGGCCTCTCGTGCCGAGGTCAACCAATGGCGATCGAAGTGGAACTACTCGCCAAAGCAATACGACTACGCTGGAACAGTGGTGACGCGCATTCTCAATTGGGCGCGGGAACAAGGCAAGATAGCAGAGCATCATTGCAGCTTCGCAAAGGTATATCGCTCTGATCGCTCAGACGTAGTCTGGACCCCGGTTCAGGTGGAAGCCGTGCGGGAGCGCGCGCCCGAATGGGTTGGCCGTATTTTGGTCACCGCTTGCGAAACCGGAATGCGCCCCGGTGATTTGGTCAGGCTCTCCAAGGCTCACATTGAATCTACGCCCGGGGGCCGTCGTATTCGCATTAAAACAAATAAGCGCGGCAAATCTGCATTCGTTCCGGTCAGTCAAGCAATGGCCGAAATCATAGATGCCACCCCGAACGACAGGTTGCTTATCCTAGCGAATGCCAGCGGTGGTCCTTTGACTGAACACCGGGCCTCTGAGGGTGTGCGCCAGTGGCGCAACAAGGCTGGTCTGACGCCAAACCGGCTCGGCTATGACTTGCGGCTCTATGACGCCAGAGGCACCGCTGCAACGCGATTGCTACGCGCTGGTCTGTCCTTGGCACAGATAGCCGGTTGCATGGGTTGGTCCTTGCGCACGGCAGCCGCCATGATCGAGCGATATGCACAAGTATCACCGGACGAAACCGACGCGGTTCTGACCCTTTTAAACACAGCCAAGGAGGGCAGAACATGAACGAAAATGTAAAATGGCCTGTAAAATGCTCGCAGCAGGCGCGAGAAAATAAGGCTAAGTCATTGGTTTTAATTGGAGGCGAGTACCGGAATCGAACCGGTGTACACGGATTTGCAATCCGCTGCGTAACCACTCCGCCAACTCGCCGACCGGTGGTTGGCGCACTGCTAACGGATCACGAGGAAGGTCGCAAGACCCATATGCGTGTGAAAATGCGGTCAGGGCGTTGCCGCTGGCCCGGCAATGTGGCACATCACTCTTCAGACACCCTGAACGAATGAGTTTAGCTGATGAGTGATTTCGCCGCCCGCCGCGTAACCATGGTAGATACGCAGGTCCGCCCTTCGGATGTGACCAAGTTTCCAATCATCGACGCGATGTTGACCGTGCAGCGCGAAGACTTCGTGCCTGCCGCGCAGCGCGAGGCCGCCTATTTGGGCGAGAACCTTGATCTGGGGCAGGATCGCGTGCTGCTTGATCCGCGGACATTGGCCAAAATGCTCGATCACCTCGACATCACGAACGACGAGCTGGTGCTCGATATCGGCTGCGCCATGGGCTATTCCAGCGCCGTGATCGCCCATATGGCCGAGGCCGTCGTCGCCGTTGAGGAAGACGAAGCGATGGCCGCCGAGGCGCAGGAAGCGCTGGCGCAGGCCGGAGCGGACAATGTGATCGTGCATGTCGCCCCGCTGACCGAAGGCGCGCCGCAGCATGGTCCCTATGACGTTGTGATCATTCAAGGGGCGGTGGGCGACGTGCCCGAAGCCTTGTTGGAGCAGGTGAAAGAGGGCGGGCGTATTGCTTGTCTCTTTATGGATCGGGGTCTGGGCGAAGTGCGCGTGGGCTATAAACGCGGTGGCCAGGTGTCCTGGCGGCCCGAATTTAACGCCGGTGCGCCGGTGCTGCGTGGCTTTGAACGTCAGGCAGAATTCCAGCTGTAAGCGAAAGATGGCGCGCCGATCCGTATCGCGCGCCGCGACGCTTTCAGGGTAGGGGCACCCGTCCCGATCGGCCTATGGGCCGGTCTAAAAGGTCTAAAAAAGCCATTCAGGGGCATTGAGCCATGAGCGCAAATAGTTTCACGAAAACCTTTAAACGTTTTGCCATCGCGGTGCCGGTGAGCCTTGTTTTGGCGAGCGGCGCTGCCCTGCCGCGGCAGGCCTCGGCGGAAACATTGGCCGACGCGCTGGTGGGGGCCTATGAGCATTCAGGTCTGCTTAACCAGAACCGCGCGCTCCTGCGCGCCGCCGATGAGGATGTGGCCACGGCGAAGTCGGCGCTGAAACCTGTGCTACAGTGGGCGGCGGGGCTTACACAAAGCTTCGGCACCACGCGCAGCTCTTCGCTGCTGCCGGCGCAGTCGACGGAAAGTCTCAAGGCGTCGATCAGCTTGATCGGTGAGCTGTTGCTCTATGATTTCGGCGCGAGCGCCTATCGGGTGGAGGCCGCGAAAGAAACCGTGCTGGCCACCCGTCAGGCCTTGGTGAACCTAGAGCAGCAGGTGCTTCTGCGCGCGGTTGCGGCCTATATGGGCGTGATCGAAGCCTCGGAAACGGTCGAGTTGCGCAACAACAACTTGCGGCTGCTGACCCAAGAACTGCGCGCCGCGCGGGATCGTTTCGACGTGGGCGAGGTTACCCGCACCGATGTGGCCTTGGCCGAAGCGCAGCTTGCCGATGCCCGCAGCGGGCTGGCCGGGGCCGAAGGCACGCTGCTGCGTGCGGTCGAGGAATATCGCAACGCGGTGGGCCATGCGCCCGGCAACCTTAGCCAACCGCCGAGCCTGCCGAATATCGGGGGTGATCTTGCGTCGGCCAAGGCCTTGGCCGTGCGCACCCACCCGTCGATCATCGCCGCACAGCATCAGGTGGCGGCTGCCGATCTTGGCGTCGAAGCCAGCGAGGCGGCCATGGCCCCTCGGATCACGCTGAACGGCCAATATGGCCTGAACGAGACCTTCGACAGCAATGCCTATACCCGCAGCGGCAGCGTCGGGGTGCAGGTTGGGCAGACCATCTATCAGGGCGGGGCGTTGTCCTCGGCCGTGCGCAGTTCGATGGCGCAGCGTGACGCACAGCGTGCGAACCTGCATGTGGTGCGCCAAGACGTCGAGCAGGAAGTGGGCAATGCCTATGCGGCTCTGGCCTCGGCACGGGCGCAGTTGGAAGCCTCCGACCGGCAGATCCGAGCGGCGCGTATCGCTTTCCGCGGCATCCGCGAAGAAGCCACCCTCGGCGCGCGCACCACATTGGATGTGCTGGATGCCGAACAATCGCTGCTGGATGCGGAATCGACCCGCGTGTCGGCCCGCGCCAACCTCTATGTGGCGGCCTATTCCGTGCTGGCGGCCACGGGCCGTCTGACCGCGCAGGACTTAAAGCTGCCGGTGCAGATCTATGACGCGGGGGGCTATTACAACCTTGTTAAGGACGCCCCCGCTAAATACTCCAAAGAGGGCCAAGCGCTGGATCGCGTGCTGCGCGCGTTGCAAAAAGACTGACATTCCGCACGGTCGTTTGGCATTTTGCACCGCCCCATTGTGAGAATCCTCCCGCGCGGTTAAGCTATCCGCGAGGCAAGAGTGGTAGAGAAATATGTCCGAACCCGTCACAAATGCGGAGGTGGAAGACGTGCTGTCGTCGATTCGCCGATTGGTGTCCGAAGACAAGCGTCCCCTGCAAACGTCCAGCCCTGCGTCGGTGCCCAGCCCCGTTGAGGCGCCGGGTCCTGTAACCGACGCCGAGGCTCAGGCTGCTGCCCCCCAGCAGCAGGACGAGGGGGCAGAGTTCAAAAGCATGCGCTCGACCGCGGCGGATAAGATCACGTCGGAGGACTTCACCCCGCATCTGTCGCTGCGTGCCACCACTGCCAGCCCAGCACGCCCTGATTCCGATGATGAGACCAGCGAGCTGCCCAAGACCACGCCGCAGCCGCTGAGCCTTACCCAAGCCATGCAGACCGAAGAGGATGACAGTGCCGACGAGACAGAGCGTCCCTTCGTTTCCGCCCGCCATCCTGCCACCCCCCCAGCCGACAAAACGCTAAGCGCGTCGAGCGACCGTTTGGTGCTGACCCCGGCGCTCAGGGTGGCCACCTCGGACGGCAAAGACCGCCCGCAGCCCGCCGCCGTTGACCCCGCCAAGGTCTCGCCTTTGGACTATGACATGCTGCATGACGATCCCAGTGATCTGCATGCCGAAGACTACGGCACCCCCGCTTCAGAGCCCGTTTCAGACGCCGCGGCGGAGGTTGAGGCCAAGGCCCGGACCGTCTCCGAGGCGGTGGCCAAGGTCACGGGCGCAAGCCGCAGTGACAAGCTGGCCGCGTTGGAGACAGCCATCGGCAAGATCTCTGACGATTGGGACCCCGACGCCCCCGGCGACAACGACTATTCCGGTACAGAGCCCCCGGCGATGGAGTGGAAAGACGATGCGGAGCTAGAGGCGCCAGAGGCACCGATCGCCGACACGGCAACGGTAGAGGCCGAAAAACCGGCCCCGCGCCGCCCGCAGCCCTCGACACCGCAGGTCGAAGAACAGGTGCGCCGTTTCGCCGACAGCGGCCCGCGTGTCGCCGATCCGGCAGCGACCGCACCGGAATTCGGCTATACCGTCTCTGCGCAAGACGAAGGCGTGGCGGGCGATGACCAGTTCCTTGACGAAGAGGCGCTGCGCGATCTGGTGACAGAGATCGTCCGCGCCGAGTTGCAAGGCGCTTTGGGCGAACGGATCACCCGCAATGTGCGCAAACTGGTGCGCCGCGAGATCCACCGCGCCCTCACGGCACAAGACCTCGAATAGGCCAAGGGGCGGCACCTGCTGGCCATCCCCTGACAAGATGACGCTGCGCGACCCGCCGCGCGCGGCCTTGCGCGATATGCGCCGCCGTTTACATTAAGGCCAACAGGGCGGAAGGATCACCGATGGAATTGACGGTTAACGGCACGGTCCACGAAGTGGACGTGGAAGACGACATGCCGCTCCTGTGGGTCTTGCGCGACGTGTTGGGAATCACCGGGCCGAAATACGGCTGCGGCATCGCGCAATGCGGTGCTTGCACCGTGCACGTCGATGGGCTGGCCGTGCGGTCTTGCCAATTGCGGGCGGCGGATGTGAACGGCAATGTCACCACCATCGAAGGCTTGGGCACGCCGGAAGCGCTGCATGTGGTGCAGGCGGCATGGGTGGAGCATCAGGTCGCGCAATGTGGCTACTGCCAATCCGGACAGATCATGCAGGCAGCCTCGTTTCTTGAGTTGAACCCCGAGCCGACGGACGATCAGATCGATGCCGCGATGAGCGGGAACCTCTGCCGCTGCGGCACCTACCCGCGCATCCGCGCTGCGGTCCACAGCGCCGCCGCGCGTTTGCGGGGGGCCTGAATATGTCGCGCCTGCGCACCATCACCCGCCGCAGTTTCATCGTCGGTTCTGCGGCCATTGCCGGGGGTGTCGCCTTTGGCACCTATCTTTATAAACGTGACCTAAAGAACCCGCTGCTTGAGGGGCTTGCCCCCGGCGCGGCGGCGATCACACCCTACGTCAAAATCGACGCAAGCGGTGTCACCTTGATCACCCCGCGCGCCGATGTGGGGCAGGGGGCCTATTCTATCCAAGCTCATATGATTGCTGAGGAATTGGACGTCGATCTTGATGCGGTTCAGATCACGCCCGGCCCTCCTTCGCCGGTCTATTACAATGGCGTGGTCGGGGTTGAGGCGATGCCGATTGCCGCGACCTCGGAGACGCTGCTCGCACGGACCGGGCGCGGGGCGTCGGATGTGGCGGGGAAACTGCTGGGCCTGCAACTGACCGGCGGCAGCTCTACCGTGCCGGATATGTATGACCGCCTGCGCATGGCCGGGGCTGTGGCACGTGAAACGCTTTTGGCCGCCGCCGTGGCGCAGACAGGTCTGGAGCGGAGCCAGCTTAAGACCGAAGCGGGCGCCGTGGTGCTGCCCGATGGGATGCGCTTGGCCTATCAAGACCTTGCCGCCGCCGCAGCAGAGATTGATCCGGTGACCGAGGTCGCGCTGCGCGATCCCAGCGACTGGCGGCATTTGGGCAAGGCGCAAATGCGCACCGATATCGTGCCGAAATCCACCGGTACCCAGACCTATGGCATCGACATGGCGATGGAAGGGATGCTCCATGCTACGACCCGCACCAACCCGGCGCAGGGCGGAAAGATCATGGGATTTGATGCGGGCCACGCCGAAAAGATGCGCGGTGTGAAGGCGGTGTTGCCGATCACCGGCGGCGTCGCGGTGGTTGCAGACAATACATGGCGGGCCTTTCAAGCCGCGCAGGCGGTGGAATGCGATTGGGGGCCGTCGCCCTATACCGGCGATACGGCGGAGCAGTTCAAAGCGGTCGCGGCCTCCTTTACCGAAGACCGCCAAGACAGCCGGTTCCGCGATGACGGCGACATGTCCGCCGCCCTTGCCGACGGCGATGTGCTGGAGGCCGAGTACCGCATTCCCTATCTGGCCCACGCCCCGCTAGAGCCGATGAGCGTCGTGGTGAAGCTTGAGAAGGGCCGCGTCGACATTTGGACCGGCACGCAGATTCCGCGTTTCATGCAGGCCAATGTCGCCGCGCTAACCGGCATCGACGCCGAGAACGTGCATATCCATGTGCTGATGTCAGGCGGCAGTTTCGGGCGGCGGCTGGAGGATGACTATACTCTGCGTGCCGTCGAAGTGGCGCAGCAGATGCCGGGCACACCGATCAAGATGGTCTGGTCGCGCGAAGAGGATTTCACCCATGACTTCCCCCGCCCACTGGCCATGGCCCGTGCCCGTGGCAAGGTCTCGGACGGGCAGATCACGGCCTATGATCTGGCCATCGCGGCACCTTCGACGGCGGAATCGCAGATGGCGCGGCTGAACCAGCCGGTTTTCGGCCCCGACATCGCCATCGTGGCGGGGGCGTGGGATCAGCCGTTTGCGATCCCCGACTACCGTGTCACCGGCCACCGGGTGCCTGCGATGGTGCCGGTCAGTTCATGGCGCTCTGTCGGGGCCTCAGGCAACGGCTTCTTGCACGAAAGCTTCATGGATGAGATGTGCCATGCGGCGGGTGTCGATCCTTTGGAGGAAAGGTTGCGGCTATGCACCCATGTGCCATCGCGCGGGGTGTTGGAGGCCGTGGGCGAGATGTCGAACTGGGGCGCAGACCTTGGGCCGGGGCGGGGCCGGGGGCTGGCATTTTGCCTGTCCTTCGGCGTGCCGGTGGCCGAGGTGGTCGAGGTCAGCCAAACCGAAGCGGGTCTCAAGATCGACCGCGTTTTCGTGGCCGCCGAAGTGGGCCGCGTGTTGGACCCGGTGAACTTTGAGGCGCAGCTTTCCGGGGCGGTGATTTGGGGCTTGGGCCATGCGATGAACTGCGAGCTTACCTATCGCGACGGGGTGCCGCAGCAGGATAACTATCACCTCTACGAAGGGCTGCGGCTGTACCAGACGCCCAAGATCGAGGTGCGCGGGCTAGAGAATGGCGGCAAACTGCGCGGCATCGGTGAGCCGGGTGTGCCACCTGCCGCGCCTGCGCTGGCCAATGCAATCTTTGCCGCCACGGGTCAGCGTATTCGTGAACTCCCCCTCTCCAAATCCGTGGATTTCGCATGAAGTACCTCCTGACCTGTGCCGCGCTGATGCTGGCCGCCCCCGCAGTAGCGCAGGATGCGCCAGACCGGGCGGAGGGGCTGGCCGCGTGGGACCGGATTTATACCGTTACCGCGCATCCGCGCTGCACCAACTGCCATGTGGGCGAAGAGGGGCAGCCGATGTGGCAGGCATTGGGCTATGGGCCAGAGGCGGTGCATGGCATGAACGTGCGCGCTGGCGAGAGCCGGATCGGGGCCGAGAGCATTCCTTGCGACGCCTGCCACGTCACCTCTGCCGCCGCCAATACCGTGCCCCACGCCCCGCCGCATATCGACGATGCATGGCGGCTGCCTCCGGTCGAATTGGCGTGGCTCGGCAAGACCTCGGCAGAGGTCTGCACCCAGTTGCGCGACCCTGAAACCAACGACGGGCATGACATCGTCTCACTGGTCCATCACCTGCAAAACTCGGCTTTCGTGAACTGGGGTTTCGCCCCCGGTGCGGGACGGTCGATGCCCAAAGGGTCGCTTGATGCGCTGGTGCATGATGTGACGGTCTGGGGCGCTGCGGGCACGCCCTGCGAAGGGGATTGAGGGTTAATCGCTCATCGCGCGGGCCAGTCTGCGAATGCGCAGTGCGCGGTTTAACTCGCCGCCAAAGATCAGCACCAGTGCGGCGAGATACATGAAATACAGCGCCGCGATGATCCCCGCCATGCCCGCGTAATAGCTGGCATAGGTGCCAAAGCTGCGCAGGTAGGACGAGAAGAGCACGGCAAGCAGGGTCCATGCAACGGCGGTTGCCACCACCCCGGGCCAGATGTTGTTAAACTTGGTGCGCCGGGCGGGCAGGATCACATGGGCGGCAAAAAGCGCCACCAGCAGGATCGTCGCCGAGACCGGGAAGCGCACAAGGCCGACGGTCACCGAACGCGGATCGAAGCCCGGCATTAACATATGCAGCCAAGACCCGGCCCGAGGGGCCAGCACCAGTAGGTAGCCCACGATCACGAGGATCAGGCTCGCCAGCAGCACCATGGCCACCTGCACCGCATAGATGGTGAAGACCGAGCGCGTCTCGCGCAGCCCATAGGCGCGGTTCAGGCCGATGCGGACCCCATCGACCCCGCCCACAGCAAACCAGACGGTCAGCAAGATACCCACGCTCAGCAGATCGCCGCGCGGCACGGTCATGACCTTTTCCACCTCTGACACGATGGGCTCGATCAGGGCAGGGGGGACGATGGCGATCAGGAAATGGATCAAGTCATCGGCCATCGACCGATCGCCGACAAAGGCGGTGAGCGAACTGGTAAAGATCAGGAACGGGAAAATCGCCAGTAGCGCGCGAAAGGCCACGTTTCCGGCCATGCCAAAGGCATCATCGCTCCACAGGCGCAGCACCGCTTCGTGCAGAACTGCGCGTGCGACCCGCAGCCCGGTGCCGTGAAACAGGTCCTCGGGGTTCTCGCTGAGAACACCGTGGGTCAACACGACTTCGCGCTTTTGGTCCTGAGCCGATCTGGCGTCCATGCCAATGCCTCGTTTTCATCCCATGAGGCTAAGCTAGTGCCCGATGGCCCGGGCTGCCACCTTGATGACGGGCCACTGGCAAGAGCAGGCTCATGCGATTGATCTTGCCAAAGGGTGATCGCTCCACTTGACGCTCGCAGAGCGATAAAATAGGAGGGAGGCCGTAGCGCGGGCGTTGTGTAATGGTAAGACCTCAGCCTTCCAAGCTGATGATGCGGGTTCGATTCCCGCCGCCCGCTCCACTCTTTCCTTAGACCTGTTTTGACCGCCGCCACCGCGCGGGATAGTTGCGCCTGCTGCGCGCAACAGGGGCGGCAGATTGTCCCCATGAGGGCGGTCTTGCTTGACCCTGCCCAGCCCCCGCGCCATGACCGATGTGGAAAGACAAAGGAAAGCCCATGGCCCGCACCCCAGCCCCCGCACAGTCCGCCAAAGATGAACGCGAAAAGTCGCGGCGGATCGGCGCTCTGGCGGCGTTGATGCCCTTCATGGCCCCTTACCGCGTGCTCATGGCCGCCGCCGGGGCGGCGCTGGTGCTGACCGCGATGATCTCACTGACGCTGCCCTTGGCGGTGCGCCGGGTGATCGACAATTTCGGCACCGGGGAGAGCGAATTGCTCGACCTTTATTTCGTTGCCGCCCTGCTGATCGCGGCGCTGCTCGCCGTGGGCACCGGGCTGCGCTATGCGCTGGTTACCCGGTTGGGCGAGCGGGTGGTGGCCGATATCCGCCGTGCGGTATTTGACCGTGTGGTGGGCATGAGCCCTTCGTTTTATGAACGCATCATGACCGGCGAAGTGCTGAGCCGGATCACGACCGATACCACGCTAATCTTGTCGGTGATCGGGTCTTCGGTCTCGATCGCGCTGCGCAACCTGTTGATTTTCGTGGGCGGCTTGGGGCTGATGCTGCTGACTTCGGCCAAGCTCACTGGGCTTGTGCTGCTGATCGTGCCTGCGGTGGTGATCCCGATCCTGACGCTGGGCCGCCGCCTGCGGGTGCTGAGCCGAGAGAACCAAGACTGGATCGCGGCGAGTTCGGGCAATGCCTCTGAAACGCTGGGCGCGGTGCAAACGGTGCAGGCTTTCACCCATGAGGCCGCAAGCCGGGGCCAATTCGCGCAGATGACCGAAGCCTCTTTCGATGCCGCGCAGCGCCGGATCAAGACCCGCGCCGCGATGACGGTGATCGTGATCTTTCTGGTCTTCGCGGGCGTGGTGGGCGTGCTGTGGATCGGCGCGCGGGATGTGCGCGCCGATGTAATGAGCGCGGGCGCGCTGGTGCAATTCGTGATCTATGCGGTCATGGTCGCGGGCGCGGTCGCCGCCCTGTCCGAGATCTGGGGCGAGTTGCAGCGCGCAGCGGGTGCCACGGAACGGCTGGTTGATCTGCTCCAGACCGAGGACACGGTGCAAGACCCGTCGCCCGAGGCGCAGACCACCCTGCCGCAGCCCGTGGCGGGCAAGATCGCCTTTGAGAACGTGCAATTCACCTATCCCGCCCGGCCCGATGTGGCGGCGTTGGATGGCATCGATCTTGAGATCAATCCGGGTGAGACGGTGGCCTTTGTCGGCCCCTCGGGCGCGGGGAAGACGACGATCATTCAGATGATCCTGCGCTTTTATGACCCGCAGTCGGGGCGGATCACGCTGGATGGTGTGGACCTGCGCGATGTGGCGCGGGATCATTTCCGCCGTGCTGTTGCGCTGGTGCCGCAAGACCCGGTGATCTTTGCCGCCACGGCGGCCGAGAATATCCGCTTTGGACAGCCCGATGCCAGTGACGCAGAGGTTGAGGAGGCCGCCCGCGCCGCCGCCGCGCATGATTTCATCACCGCATTGCCCGACGGCTATGACAGCTATCTAGGCGAACGTGGCGTGATGCTGTCTGGCGGGCAGAAACAGCGCATCGCCATCGCCCGTGCCATCCTGCGCGACGCGCCGGTTCTGTTGCTGGATGAGGCGACCTCTGCGCTGGATTCGGAAAGCGAAGGGCTGGTGCAGGCTGCTGTGGACCGTCTGAGTGCCGACCGCACCACGTTGATCGTGGCGCACCGTCTGGCCACGGTGAAAAAGGCCGACCGCATCGTGGTGATGGAGGCGGGGCGCATCGCCGCCATCGGCACCCACGAGGAACTGGTGGCCAGCGACGGGCTATATGCGCGTCTGGCGCGGCTGCAATTCACCGATGGGGCCGTCGCCGCAGCCTAAGGCAAGCTTGAACCACGCAACCCCGGCGTTACGTCACCCTAGTGTGACGTTGCGTTTGTTGCCGCCGATTGCTTGCGAAACGGCGCGTTTCACCGCAATCTGGCGCGAGGAGAATAAGCCGGAACACCGGCATAGGGGAGGAGACACCATGACATTCGCCGGGATCGAAGACCGCAATGCCATCGCGGCGGAAATGCCGTGGGAAGACCGCGACGTGGCCAAGACGCTCTACGGAATGCTGAGCAATACGACCGCGAAATTCCCCAACCACAACGCCGTCAGCTATCAGATATTCTCAGGCCCCAAAGACAAGGCCGAAACGCTGAGCTGGAAAGAGTTGCACGGCCGTGTGACGCAGGCCGCGAACCTGTTCCGCAGCCTGGGCGTGGGCGAGAAAGACGTGGTGGCCTATGTGCTGCCGAACTGTAACGAGACGACGATCACCCTGCTGGGCGGCGCCGTGGCCGGGATCGTCAGCCCGATCAACCCGTTGCTGGATGCCGAACAGATCGGCGCGATCCTGCGCGAGGTCGGCGCATCGGTCGTCGTTACCCTGCGGCCTTTCCCCAAAACGGATGTGGCCCAAAAGACCGCCGAGGCGGTGCGTCTTGCGCCCAAGGTGCATACGGTGCTCGAAGTTGATCTGGTCCGCTATTTGACCCCACCGAAAAGCTGGATCGTCCCGCTGGTGCGGCCCAAGGGGATGGTGAACAATCAGGCGAAATACCTCAACTTTAACGCCGAGATCGCCAAGCAGAACACTTCGCTCAACTTTGAGGATGTGCAAGAAGACCGCGTTGCCTGCTATTTCCACACCGGCGGCACCACCGGGATGCCCAAAGTCGCGCAGCACAAGTATTCCGGGCTGATCTACAACGGTTGGCTGGGCCATCGCCTGCTGTTCAGCGAGCAGGACAATATCATGTGTCCGCTGCCGCTGTTCCACGTCTTTGCCTGCCACGTCATCTTGATGGCCGCCGTGTCTTCGGGCGCGCATGTGGTCTTTCCGACGCCGCAGGGCTATCGTGGGGACGGGGTCTTTGACAACTTCTGGAAGCTGGTCGAGCGGTGGAAGATCACTTTTATCATCACCGTGCCCACGGCGATTTCGGCCAAGATGCAGCGCCCGATTGACGCTGATGTCAGCACCGTAAAGACCGCCTTCTCCGGCTCGGCCCCGCTGCCGCTGGAACTCTTCCGCCGCTTTGAAAAGGCCACAGGGGTCACGCTGGTCGAAGGCTACGGCCTAACCGAGGCGACCTGCCTTGTGTCCTGTAACCCGACGGATGGCCCCAAAAAGGTCGGCTCCATCGGCATCGCATTCCCCTATTCGGATGTGCGGATCATCAAGGGCACGACAGACGGGCCAATTGACGCGGAAACGGATGAGATCGGCGAAATCTGCGTGTCGAACCCCGGTGTCTTTGCGGGCCATACCTATGTCGAGGAAGACAAGAACAAAGACCTCTTCTACCACGGCAAATACCTGCGCACTGGCGATCTGGGCCGGATCGACGCGGATGGCTACATCTGGATCACGGGCCGCGCCAAAGACCTGATCATTCGCGGCGGTCACAACATCGACCCCGCCGAGATCGAAGAGGCGCTGCTGGGCCATGAGGCCGTCGCCTTTGCGGGCGCCATCGGCCAGCCCGACCCCCATGCGGGCGAGGTGCCCTGTGCCTTCGTCGAACTGGTGGAGGGCGCCAAGGTCACCGAAGAGGAACTGCTCGCCTTTGCGCGCGAGCATGTCGCCGAACGGGCCGCCCAGCCAAAGCACCTCAAGATCATGGACGAGTTGCCCAAGACCGCCGTGGGCAAGATCTTTAAGCCCGATCTGCGCAAGGATGCGATCACGCGGGTCTATAATGGCAGCCTTGAGAAGGCGGGTTGTGCCGCGCGGGTGACCGACGTGATAGACGACAAAAAGCGCGGGTTGGTGGCTCAGGTCACCATGCATGACGCCAAGCATGACGACGTATCGAAAGTGCTCAGCGTCTATACGCGCCCTTGGGAGCCTGTGAGCTAAAGGACTCAGACGGGTAAGCGGCCTAGATCGCTCCCATTCCCCAAATTCCCCGATTGCAGCCCCGCTGCGTTGCGCCGATGCACATTTCCTGTGTATCGGCGCAAAAATTTTAAGCTGTTTACCTGTAGTTAGCCCCCGGCCTTTCGCGACAGGCATAGCGCCTATGCAAATTCTGCGGGTTCAAAACAGGGTCAGAGCGTACTACTTCTGCATTGCAGCATTGATAATGCACTTGCAGCATTCTGAAAGGAGTTGCGCTTATGACGATGGCAATCTCACGTGGCACCACCCTGAGCTCCGCGCTCGATGGGCTTCATCACACCTATGGCGGCATGCGCCGTCGTGTGGCCCAGATCAAGGCCCGGCGCGCAGCTTACAACCGAACTTTCACAGAACTTAACGTACTGAGTGATCGCGAACTGTCGGACATCGGCATCGCGCGGTACGACATCCGGCGTGTTGCGTCGGAAGAACTTTCGAAGGAACAGACCTATGAAGTATGACAACACCCTATCCGCCCCTCACGGTTTCTCCCTGCGTGACGCGACCGCTCCGGTATTCGGTGCACTTGGCACCGCTGCGGGCAAAGTCGGCACCCTGCTGGCGCGTGGCGTCACCCAAATGCAGATTTCGCGTATGCAGTCCGTCCTCAACAGCATGAGCGACGCACAGCTTGAGCGCGCGGGCATCGACCGCAACCAGATCCCGCAGCACGCCCAAGCGCTGGTGACAGAAGAATACGACGGACTGTAAGCCGCAGCGCTTATGACCTTCAGCAATCAATGTCGCGCCCTGCGCGCTGCATTGTCAGGTGCCGGACCCCGCTCCTCCTTCCCGGGTTGATCTGACACCGCATATTAACGGTCCTCCTCCTCCCGGACCCGTTATACCGACCGGCAAGCTTACCTCCTCCCAAGCTTGCCGGTCCATGCTTTCTACACCAATATCAAGGCGCTGCGCTGTCGAGCCAGAGGGTCACCGGCCCGTCATTGACCAGCGCCACCGACATATCCGCGCCGAACCGCCCGGTCTGCACGGGGATGTCGAGTCCGGCGAGACTGCGGGCGAAATGGGTGTAGAGCGCCTCGGCCATCTCGGGCTTCTCCGCGCCGGAAAAGCCGGGGCGGTTGCCGCGTGAGGTATCGGCGGCGAGGGTGAACTGGCTCACCACCAAGGCCGCGCCGCCGGTTTGCGCAAGGCTCAGGTTCATCTTGCCGCCCTCATCCTTGAACAGCCGGAGTTTAGAGATTTTCAGGGCGAGTTTCTCGGCGGTTTCTTCGGTGTCTTCGGGCATGGCACAAACAAGGATCAGCAGGCCGGGGCCGATCTCTCCGATGATGTCACCCTCGACCGTGACCGACGCCTCGGTCACCCGTTGCAGCAATGCGCGCATGTCAGTCTTTCCAATCGATAATCTCTGAGGGGGCCGCCCGTTCGGTGCGAAAGCCATTGGCCGGATGCTTGGCATCGGCATAGCCGAATGAGATCGCGCAGAGCACCAGCCGATCCTCGGGCAGATCAAGCACCTCACGCACCAAAGGCGCATAGGCGGCGATGGCGGCCTGCGGGATGCTGGCCACGCCAAGCGCCGTCGCGGCGAGGGTGAAGGCCGTGACGAAGCCGCCGCAGTCCATCGCACCATAGGGGCCAAGCTCGCTCGGGGCGGTCACGATGGCCACATGCGGCGCGTCGAAAAGCGCGTAGTTGCGCAGCATCTGTGCCTTGCGCGCGTCGCGGTCGGATTTGGCGATGCCCACCGCGTCGTAGAGTTGGAAGCCACAGGTGCGGCGACGCTCGGCATAGGCGCCCGAATAGCCTGTGGGCCACGGCAAGTCCGGCTCCACCGGGGTATTCGCGCTTGCGGCTTCAAGCAGTGCGGCGCGAAAGGCGTCGGTGCCCGCGCCACGCGTTACGGTCACCTGCCATGGCTGCGCATTGCACCATGAGGGCACGTGACGCGCAGCGCTGACGATCTGGGTGATGGTCTCCTCAGGCAGCGGGTCAGAGAGAAAGGCGCGACAGGAGTAGCGGGCCTGCAAGAGGTCGGTGAATTGGTCGTAGGTCTGGGTCATTGCTGGGCCATGAAATAGCCGACGATGGCGGCGGCGATCAGCCCCAGCACCACGGCGAAAGTGATTTTGATCGCGGAATAGGGCCGTTCGCCCTGCACCTTGCCGGAGTGGCCATTCACCACAAAGCGATAGGTCTTGCCGCGGTATTTATACGCGGCCAGCCAGACCGGCAGCAGGATATGTTTGAAGGTCACATCGCTGATCTGCGTGTTGATGTCATGCACCCGCTGGCGGTCCCCGCCGATGTCGAATTTCACGTCCCGTTCAATCACCCGGTCCATATGGGCGCGGGCCTGAACAAAGCCTTCCTCCAGCGTGACGCCGTAAGCCTCGGCCCGGAAACCGGCGAGGTATTCCGGCGCATAGGGCTCTAGCGCCGAGAGGTCCCAAGGGTGCAGCGCATCGGTGTGTTTCTTGGGCAAAGAACGCGAGGCAAGCACCAACACATCGTCAAAGAACCGCGCAACCCGGCCCGACGCCGCCCGCCAGCGGATTTTCGGCACCTGCTGCTGCACCCGTTTTCCATCGCGCATAACGGTGCGTGTGACGTAATAGACCGTGCCCCGCTCCCCGCGATAGCTGGAGGCGGTCTGCGCGTCATAGGTCCAGAACGGCACGTAAATACCCTGCATCCGGCGGCCCTTGCGGGCATATTGCTGCAGGCCATTGGGCGCGAACCAAAGACCGCCGAGCCAGTCTTTCATGGCATTGCGGGCGCTTTCTTCGGGCAGGGCAAAGGGCAGCACGGCGCGGGGTTTGATATGTCGGTTGGTGCCGGTGTCGATCACCACGGGCGTGGCGCAGAAGGGGCATTCGGCGGCGTGTTTGCCGGGCTCGAATTCCACCTGCGCCGCGCAATTGGGGCAGGTGGTGACGCGGGTCTCTTCCATTTCGGCAGCGGGCAGGGCGGATTGCAAGCCTGCGCGGAAATCTTGCTCGGCGATGGCATGGGCGTGGCGGCCCGTGCCGTCGATAGGCTCCACATTGCCGCAGTGATCGCAGATCAGCAGCGACTGCGCCGGATCAAAGCGCATGTCAGAGCCGCAGGTGTCACAGGGGAAACGGTGCTCTTCTAGCGGGGCGGCGGGGGGCAGATCGGTGGCGGACATAAGGGGTGCTTTGCAAAGTCAATCGCGGCGGTGCGGATGGGGTGGGCCGTAGCCCTAGAGGGGGCCACGGGGGGCAGGCCGTCTGCGCGCAAAGGTGTCACCCCTCGCGCCAGCGGATCAGGCCGGAGGCGGCGGCGGTGGCATCACCGTAAAGAGCTGCGCCAGTTCGGCCACATCCTCGGCTCGCTCCCAACCATCTAGGCCCGGCGTCCAGACCAGAGAATCGCGGGTGAGGCCACCCTCACTCGCTTTGCGGCCCATCGCGGCTTTGGAAAACGGGCCGGAGGTCGCGCCATCCTTGGCGATATGCCAGACCTTTTCGACCGGCGGCGGGGGCGGCGGAACCGGCGCGGCGGCGGTGGGGGCAGGGCGCGCGCCCCAAGGGCCAGCCTGCCCGGTGGCGGCTTGGGCCATGCTCATCCCCAGACCCGCGCCAAGGCCGGTTTGCATCGCCGCACCGCCCGCGCCATCGCGGCCAAGCGCCTCAGCCGCTTGGAACTGCATGTATTCGTTAAGGTTTCCGACCACGCCCATGGAGGTGCGTTTGTCCATCACCGCCTCTACCGCGGGCGGGAGGGAGATGTTCTCGATGTAGAGCTCGGGCATCGCCAGCCCGTATTCGGCGATCTGGGCGGCGATATCCTTGCCGACCAATTGGCCCAGCTCGCGCGTGTTGGCGGCCATGTCGAGCACCGGGATACCAGAGGAGGCCAGCGTGCGGGAAAAGGCCTGCACGATGATGTTGCGGATTTGGTAAGAGATTTCATCCATGGTGAATTCACCATCGGTGCCGACGATCTCGGTCAGGAACTTTGCCGGGTTGCTCACGCGGACCGAGTAGGTGCCATAGGCGCGCAGGCGCACCGGGCCAAACTCAGGATCGCGGGCGATGATCGGGTTCTTGGTGCCCCATTTCAGATCGTTAAACCGGGTCGTGTTGACGAAGTAGATTTCAGATTTGAACGGGCTTTTGAAGCCATGGTCCCAATGCTGAAGCGAGGTCATGATCGGCATGTTGTTGGTCTCAAGCATATAGAGACCGGGGGTGAAGACATCCGCCAACTGCCCCTCATGCACAAAGACCGCCGCTTGCCCCTCGCGCACCGTCAGCTTGGCGCCGTATTTGATCTCATGGCCTTCACGCTCAAACCGCCAAACCATGGTGTCGCGGGTGTCGTCGGTCCAGTGAATGACGTCGATGAACTGGCCGGAGAGGAAATCGAAAATGCCCATGGGAATGGTCCTTATTCTTTCGTCGTAAAGCTGCGTTACACCGGCCCGTCCGTCAACTCGCGTGCGATGATCCGGGTGATCGGGTTGACCTGCTCTGCTGTCATGCCGGGGCGCAGACGCTTGTCATAGAGCATCTTGAGCAGGAGTTCGTCGTGTTTGGTCAGCAAGGCGAATTCGTCGTCATCGTTAAAGATCGACGGGCGTGCGGCGGGGCTGTCATTGGCCAGACCCAAGCCTTGGGCCAGTTCTTCGTGGATGCACGACAGCCGCAGCAACCCGGGGTTTTCCGAGCGGATCACCGCCACGGCGGCGGTATAGACATTCGGGTGGTCGCCCGCGGCATAGGCGGCCACGGCGCAATAGGTGTCGCGGCGCATGTTGCGCATCGCACGGAGCGACGATGGGCTTACGCCCGCGACCTTTTCCGCAGCATGGGTCAAAGCATCGACCCGGTCATCTTCAGAAGCCACAACCACTATGAAATTAGGCGTGCCTGTCGTTGAGATCGGATGCCCCGTAACCCGGGCAAGGCGTCGCGCGAAAGCCTTGATGTTGGTGGTGTCAGAGCGGCGTTGCGACGGGGGGATGCTATCACCGAAGATGATCTGCATGTGCACAGGCCCTTCCCAGCGGCGCAGGGGACTGGCCCCACCGTGACCGGAAAAATTGCCGTCGTATTCGTTATAAAGGGCGATCTGCTCAAAGTTGCGGACCAGCATTTCGCTGGTAAAGGGCGTGTCTTCACCGCCACCGTCTTGGCGCAGCAAATCCTGGTTCAACTGCGCCTTCTCAACTTGATGCAAATAGCTGCGCAGCATGGCGCTTTTTTGCGAAGTGGGTTTGGCCACCACAGCCGGAGAGGGGGGCTTTGCCGCAGGGCGGGCCTGCGGCTTGGCGACCTGTTGCAAGACGGGCGCGGGTTCGGCGCAGGCCAGCAATAGCATGCTCAGCGCCAGCGCCCCCCCGGCGCGCAGTTTTCTGCGCAGACGTTCTTGCATTACCTGTTCCCTCACGTCGGTCTTAGCTTGGCACCGCGTTGCCTGTGGTGTCGCCCAAGCCCGTTTCGCGGGCCTTGGCGGCGGCCAGTGTGTCGCGCAGACGGCCTTCCATTTCCTGCAACTCCTTCTCGGCATTGGCGCGTTTTGCCTTGCCTTCATCGGCGATTTGCAGGGATTCTTCGATGGTGCCGATCAGGTCTTCGTTGGCCTGTTTCACCGCTTCAATGTCGAAGACGCCACGCTCCATTTCCTGACGGATCACCTTGTTGCTGTCACGCAGGTTCTTGGCGTTGGAGGTGAGCAATTCGTTGGTCAGGTCATTCGCCTCGCGCACCGCATTGGCCGCGTCACCGCTGCGCTGGATGGTCACGGCTTGGGCCAGTTGCGTTTCCCACAGCGGCACGGTGTTCACCAAGGTCGAGTTGATCTTGGTCACGAGGCTTTTGTCGTTCTCTTGCACCAGACGGATCGAAGGCAGGGATTGCATGGTGACCTGACGTGTCAGTTTCAGATCATGCACCCGACGCTCCAGATCATCGCGGGCGGCACGCAGGTCACGGAGTTCCTGCGCCCGCATCACCTGATCGTCTTCGTTCGCCTTATCCAGCGCGGTCTGTTTGGCGGGGATGGTCTTGTGATCCAGTTCAACAATCTTGGCCTCACCGGCCGAGATATAGAGCGCCAGTTCATCGTAGAATTGCAGCGTCTTTTCATAAAGCAGGTCGAGCGATTTAATGTCTTTCAGCAGCGTATGCTCATGCGCCAGCAGGTTGTCGGTGATCCGGTCGATCTGGCCTTGTACCTCTTCGAAACGCGCGGTGAATTTGGCGAATGGGGTGGCACGGCCCAGCAATTTTTCCCACCAGCTTTGTTTGCGCCGCACGTCCAGCTCAGAGACCGAGAAGCCGCGGATCGCGCTGACCATGGTGCGCAGGCTATCGCCCGCGGGGCCGACATCCTTGTTGCGCACATCGGCCAGCATGGATTGGCTGATTTCTTGCAACTCGGCCTGCGCGGCAGAGCCGAAGCTGACGATGGATTGCGTATCGGTCACGTCGATCTCGGCCATACGCTTTTGGATTTCCGCGCTCTGTGCGGCATCAGCTTTGGCCAATGGCACGATGGCATTGGCATCCGCCGGTTCGGGCAAAACGGTTGCGTTCACTTCTTCCACCAACCCTTGCGATTGGGCAGCTTTTTCACGGAGGGCATCGGTCATCACTGATCTTCCTTGGTATTTGCAGGGGCGGGCTGTTCCAGTCGGACCCCCTCGCGGGAGAGGCGTTCACGCAGCACGTCGATTTCCACGTTCAAATCGCTGCGGTCATCCAGCAGGGACTTCGCTGTGCGGGCGGCAAAGTTCTGATCCAGATCGTCGAGCAAAGCGAGGTAGTCGTCGCGGGCTTGCGCGTCTTGGTTGCGGGCATAGAGGTCGGCGAATTTCACCGTCGCATCATGCGCGCCGCGCAGATAGACGACAAGGTATTTGCGGGCGGCGGTCAGGTCGCGGGGGTCTTCTTCGACGGTGCGGATCAAATGGCGGGCGGTTTCTTGGAACTCGGCCAGCCGTGCTTCGGCGCGCCGGTCGCCTGCACGCAAGATCGCTTGGCTCATGCCCGAGAGCAGCTTTTCGGCCTCATCTACCACGCGGGCAACGCGGTCTTGCTGGAAGGTGTCGATCCCCTCCATACCCTTGTTCTGCAAGGGATCAATGCCAAATGCCGCAAGGTGCAGGGCCGTGGCCGCGACACCGTAGAGCAGGGCTGCGATAAGGCTCGGGTCATTGCTGAATGCAGCAAAGGCCGCGCCAGCGCCCGCCAATACTGCGGCCAGAATTTTGCGCGGGAGAACCGGGCGGCGGGCAACTTTGCGTTCGTGGTATTCCGCCTCGGCCAGCAGTCCGTCGCGCAGTAGCCAGACGCCCGAAGCCAACAAAAACGCCCCGCCAAGGCCAAGGACCAGCGTGCCCGCGCCACCGATAAGCGAGGTTCCAGCCAGCAGGACCGGGGGCAAGAACATCAGGTTCACCCGCCCGCCCACAGGATCGACCCGCAGGCGGCGGGTCTTGCGCGGTGTGCTGCCGGGGGTGGCGTCCGTGTCGGGGCTATATTTGCCGCCAAAGCGTTGCGCCATGGATCAAAGCCCCCCGAGAAAACCGCTGGTCAGCCCAAGCAGCAAAACCAGCAACGCCCCAAAGGCGATTTTCTGAAAGGTCGTTGGCGCCATCATGTTTCTCCTCTCGCCGCCCCAGATCGGGCGCAGCGCCGTGCCGGCACTGTCAGCCGCGCGCCCCAAGAGCGAGGCCGCGCCGAGGATGATAACCACGAGCGCGGCCAAGGCCACCAAAAACATCACTATTCGCAACATATTGCCCTTTTCTGCCAGCGGTTTCGCGCTGATCTTGCCCTGCCGTTCTCTATTCAACGCACGCAGGTCAGCAGCGTTCCGGAAACGCGCAGGGCAACTTGGGGCAGCGCCGGTCAGCGGCGGGGTTTTGGCCCCCGGCCACCGGGCTTTGGCCCCGGTTTACCGTCCGGCTTCGCACTGGGGCGCCCTGCGGG
>Ga0207906_1000303_pt1 | contig 22817 bp, 22 predicted proteins | sample LinPmetageLP37_FD_184050 | JGI IMG/M metagenome (GOLD analysis project Ga0207906, IMG submission 184050) | Marine viral communities from the Pacific Ocean - LP-37 (SPAdes) | ecosystem: Environmental > Aquatic > Marine > Oceanic | place: Pacific Ocean | collected 2010-06-16 | reverse complement strand
ACTCGCGATTTATAGAGCTTGTGCCGCGCAGTATCATGCCACTGTGCAGCTACTTGCAAAGCATGATGGGCGACTGTACGGGTATCAGCTATATTGATTCAACCAAGATAGCAGTTTGTCATAACAAACGTATCTACCGTCATAAAGTCTTTGAGAGTATGGCGCAAAGAGGTAAAGGTAGTATGGGCTGGTTCTATGGCTTTAAGCTACACGCCATTATCAATCATAAGGGCGAGCTTGTATCTGTTAAAGTCACTGCAGGTAATACGGATGACAGAGTGCCTGTTAAGGATATGGCAACGTCTTTATTTGGAAAACTATTTGGTGATAGAGGCTACATCAGTAAAGCACTGAACGAGTGGCTCACAAAACACAGTGATACTAGGCTGATAACGAAACTTCGGCGTCATATGAAACCCCAATTACTCAAGCCGATGGATGAGGCACTACTCAATCATCGCTCTTTGGTTGAAACGGTGTTTGGAGAGCTTAAAAACTTGTGCCAAATCGAACACTCACGCCATCGTAGTGTGACGGGGTTTAGCACAAACTTGCTGTCGGGTTTGATTGCTTATTGCTGGTTTCCCTATAAACCCACCATCAAAAACATGCCTCAGCAGGGACGGGTAGCAACATTGTAAATAGTATCAATGAGTTACAATGTGGCTTATCCCGAACTGGGGTTATGATAGCTATCAGCTTTGGATGTACTAGCTTTGCCCCTGACCCATTCTCTACGTAGAACGCAGCAAGTTTATGACCATGATCAGTAGCAAACTGTATGAGCTCATTTTTGGCACGCTTGGCATCTTGCTCTTCAGGTAACGTTTTATGGTGACTTTAGATAGGATATAGCTCTAAAACAATCTCGTTCCCTTCTGTTAATGTTGGAGCTTAACCGTGCTCGATATTTTACAAGCAATTCCTAATTGGCATCTTGCAGGGCTGTTTTTGGCGGGTATGATTGCTTTTGTGATTTCCACCATATCAGGAGGTGGCGGTGCACTTTTACTCATACCTGTCACCTCTGCGCTGATAGGGATCTCGGCTGCGCCACCCGTGATTAATTTAGGTAATTTCATTAGTCGCCCTTCACGTCTTTATTTATTTTGGCATCATATCGACTGGTCGCTAATAAAGTATTATGCGCCAAGCGCTATCGTTGGTGCGTGGTTAGCTGCATTATTATTTAGCCGTCTTGATGGGAGCTGGATTCAGTTATTAGTGGGTGCATTTTTGATATCTACCGTCTTGCAGTATCGTTTTGGCAAAGTAGAAAAATCTTTTAATATGCCTAAACTGGGGTTTGTGCCTTTAGGTTTTATTACGGCGTTCATTAGCACACTCGTCGGCGGTTTGGGTCCTGTGCTCAATCCTTTCTATATGAATACGGGATTACAAAAAGAAGATTTAATCGCTACTAAAACAGCTAATTCATTCTTTGTAGGATTGGCTCAGATTGGTAGTTATACTTTTTTTGGCGTATTGACTGCCAATCTTTGGATTTATGGCTTTGCTTTAGGGCTTGGTGCTGTGGTTGGCAACATCATTGGTAAGCGCTTTTTAGCAGGTATGAATATCAAGCAGTTTAGAGTGATGCTGATCCTATTAATGGTCATTAGTGGCGTAGTGATGATTGTCCAAAACGTCATGATTCTGTTTTAAATTAAACCAAAGTTATCTGACAGTGAATATATTCATTATCACTGCTAGAGCTAACAATACTGATGTAAAAACAAGCTACGCGGACCATAGCTGAAACGCGGGATACTCAGATAGGGATAGATAACTAAGAATTCATTCGAGGCATGGTTGCCTGTGCGGTACTAATTCTAAATAGTGAGCAGCAAGCAAACCTTTGCCACCGTATTTACTCATGGTCCCACTGTTAAAAAGTCTTTAGAAGAGTTATCAAACTATATACCTCTTCTGCGTGAAGCTGAAAATGAGCTGTCTGTTATGTTTAATCAAGACTTTCTATAGTCATCCGTCCAATTATTTCACTAGCAAAACACCATAGCCGTTTTTTACTTCTTTACTAATAGGTTATACAGCTATTGATAGCGCCACTTTCAAAAGCTGTCCTACATACGGTTCTAGTATTATGAAACTTACTGTAATAATTATTTATTAGGGGATCTGTTGATTGATTTCAATATTAACCTGAGTCTGTTCAGCGCTAACCACTACTGGGTTACCTGATAGATCACCCGACTCTGCGGACGCAGTCCCACTATGGCTAACACGAGCAACGACTGCTAACTTAATTTTGTCGCTACGGGCGGATTGTAACGTGCGCTCTGGCATCATCGCATCAAGATCGCTTAAACGGATACTGGCTTTACCCTGCTTGATGACACTAATCGGTAAACGTTTAGCTGCAAATGGCGGACCACCTTTAACATCACGTATCGCCACAAACAACACATCATCAGCTTTAACAAGTGGCAGCAAGGCAGCATCAACAGAGACGGTAACTTCAATACCTTGCGAGGCTTGCTGTTCTTGCGCGACGATATTGGCACTTAGCTCATCAAGGCTCGCTAACGCTTTACTATGATCGCCAGGCTTGGCAGCAATACTCTCGCGTAAACGCTTAATCCAACCTTGCGCTTCTGCAAAGTTACTACCACGTGCCTCACCCATTGCCATGAGCATCTGCGCACCTTCATGCTGTGGATTTTTGGCAAGGACATCTTGTAAGACACGGCGGCTACTGGCATCAAGCTGACCTTTATTGGCAAAAAAGCTAATCTGCGCATAAGTGGTCGCAATCTCTTCATTGTCAGGCGCCAAGCGATACGCACGTGATAAGGCTTCTAGTGCCGAATCAGTGGCCTCTAACGATAAAAATAGCTCAGACAGACGCATCCAGCGATCAGGATCATCGGCATGACGATAAACGTTGGTCTGCATCGCGCTGATAAGCTGCTGGCCGTTTTCGATTGCCCATACAGGTGGCTGATCGATTTTGCCAGTCAACAAGTCATCAGCGACTTTTCCGACCTTGTCTTCGGCCGTCCACAGATCAAACACAGGCGTTCGGTCACCCACCATCAGATACGCCAGCGCAGCCAATACAGGCACCCAAACCATGAGGATCAAGCGGCTTTTGATACCAGGGGTGACCATCGGCGTGACTTCACGCTGGGCATCCAATAGTTGCCGCTCAAGCTCAAGCTTTTGGTTTTGGTAGTGAGCATCATCGATGGTGCCACTGTCTTTGTCTGTTTTTAGCTCTGCCAGACGCTCGCGAAACACCGCCACGTTGATATCTAGTAGCTGGTTGTCCACAGAAGTGCCTGATGTACGCGTGGCGCGCAGCCATGGCATGATGGTAATAACAGCAAGGAGTAAGGCAATCAGTAAGCTTAGAGCAATAAATAAGCCAGCAGTAGAGAATATGGTCATTTTTTGTCCTCGGGGCTTGTGGTGTCATGAGCGTCATTATCGGTGCTATTGGCACGCGATAGCAGACGATCAAGTTCGGCTTTTTCGGCGGCAGTCAGCTCCGAGGCGGTATTATCTACCGTCACTCTACTCTGACCGCTCGCTACCAGCTGGTGGCGACGGCTTTGCCAAAACCACCCTATCAATAATACGATCAGTAGCAATGGCGGAAAAAACCATAAAATCCATGTCGATGGACGTACAGGCGGCTTGTAGCTGATAAAATCGCCGTAGCGCTCTTGCATATAAGCGCGAATCTCACCATCACTACGACCGTCTTTTACCATATCGTAGGTTTTTTGCTTTAAATCTTGAGCGATCGGTGCATCAGAGCCGGCCAAGTTTTGGTTTTGGCATTTCGGGCAACGTAGCTCTTCGATCAATCCTCGGTATTGTGCTTCTTGTTGGACAGAATCAAAATCATAGACGTCAATCGCCGCATAGCTGGTCACACTTAGGAGACAGGCAAGTATTAAGCTCGCTACTTTTATCGTAACGGCCTTTATTGAAAGGGCTATCATTTGCACACCTCTTCAACCTGAATCGCATCTGGACTGACGTTATTATCATTGGCATCATTGAGTACCGTTAAGCAAGGCTCAATACGATCTTGCCAGTTACTCTCGTTAATCTCACCAACAATGTGCTGGCGAATAACGCCTTCACCATCGACAGTGAAAGTCTCAGGCGCACCCGTCAACCCTAAGTCCAAGGCAAACTGGCCGGACAAATCCTGAATAGACATCGAAAAGGGATCACCGCCTCGGTTCAGATAACCGAAAGCATCACCAATATCGTCTTTATAATTCACACCAACCAAATTGACACCACGCTCTTCTAGTTGCATCAAAAAAGGATGCTCAATGATACAAGTAGGACACCAAGAGCCCCAGATATTCATTAAAAAGGGCTCATCAGGTAAGTTATCATTGGTCATGATACGACTGGTATCTGACAATAGCGGCAGCTCAAAAGGTGGTACTGGACGCTCAAGTGCCGTATTGGTAACGATATCAGTCGGCTGCCCCAAACGAAAATAAAGCATAACCATAACAGCAGCAAAGATGATCAGCGGGATCAAAAACCATATTCTAATTTGGCTTTTTTTCATTGTTCGATTGCCTTTTGTTTCAGGGGGTTGCTCGGGAAAATGATTAGACTTAGTCATTTTGCTTCTCCCCCATTAGTGTCGTGTTATTGGTAGTACTTTTAACATCTAAATCAGTAACCGTCGTAAAGCCTGACTTACTTGCAGCAATTTGCGCAGGTGTCTTGGGTGTTTTGAGACGATAGCGCCTATCCAGCATACTTAGCAATCCACCCAATGCCATAATAATAGCACCAAGCCATATCCAACGAATCAATGGCTTCACATAAATACGTACTGCCCATTTATTACTGTCTTCAGCTATAGGTTCGCCTAGTGCTACATACACATCACGCATTAGACTGTCATCAATCGCTGCTTCAGTCATCGGCATCATGCTAATAATGTAATTGCGTTTTTCAGGGTATAACGTGGTTACAGCACGGCCATCTTTACTCACTTCGACCTCAGCTTGGGTCGCATCATAGTTACTGCCTTTGACTTCACTGAAGCCCTTCACCGTAAAGTCATAGCCTTGGACATGGACACTATCATTTGGGCCCAGTGCCACATCACGCTCGATACTTAAGGTACTGGTAAAGGCAACGCCGATGACCGCTATAATCACACCGATGTGAGCCGTCTGCTGTCCCCAGTAGCTCAAACGAAGCTTAGCTAGGCCTTTCAATAAGCTTGGTGCATTTTTGGTTTTGTCTTTAAAATCAACCAGCATCCAGAACAGTACCCAAAAACTGACCGCTAATGTTACGCCAATATTAAGCATGGCAGACGGACTAACAAAGTAAGCAATAATCGCGGCCAATACCAAGCTACTCGCGGCGATTACCATACCAACGCCCAATAGCGGGCGACTGTCTTGTTTCCAGCGGATATTAGAACCCATGCCCATTGCTACCAATAGCAGCCAGGTCAAAGGCACAAACAGCGCATTAAAATACGGAGGGCCCACCGATACCTGACCCAGATTGAAGGCGTCAGCAATAATAGGATAGAGTGTACCGAGTAGTACGACTAACGTTGAAACCAAAATGATAACGTTATTAATCACCAAAAATGACTCACGGGAAATCAGCTGATACTGGCTCTCAATAGTCAAACGCCAGCCACGCAGCGCAAACATCAGCAAACCACCACCGACGATGATGCCAAGAATCACTAAAATAACCAGACCTCGGGTAGGATCAGCGGCAAACGAATGCACTGAGGTAATGACGCCTGAACGCACAAGGAATGTGCCCAGCAAACTAAGTGCAAAAGCAAAAATAGCGAGCATAATAGTCCATGCTTTAAAGACACCACGCTTTTCAGTAACTGCCAAGGAATGTAGCAATGCCAAACCAGCGAGCCACGGCATCAGTGATGCGTTCTCTACTGGATCCCAGAACCACCAACCGCCCCAACCGAGCTCGTAATACGCCCACCACGAACCCAGTGCGATACCAATGGTTAAGCAGCCCCAAGCAGCCAATGCCCATGGGCGCGACCAGCGTGTCCATACTGCATCCAAACGTCCTTCCCACAGCGCGGCCATACAAAAGGCAAAGGGTACGACCATACCGACATAGCCCATATACAGCATCGGTGGATGAAAAATCAAACCAAAATCTTGTAGAAGAGGGTTTAAGTCAGCACCATCAACAGGTAGGTTTGGTAAAGTGCGATTAAATGGTGACGAGGTAAAGATAAGCATCGTCAGCATCATTAACTGTACGCCTGCTAATATCACTAATACTCGCGCACGCATCGACAATGGCAAGCCGCGACTAAAGTAGGAGACCAGCGCACACCATGTGGCCATAATGGTCATCCATAGCAGTAGCGAGCCTTCGTGTCCGCCCCATGTCGCCGATAACTTATAATACCAAGGCAGCAAAGTATTCGAATGCTGCGATACGTACACAAGGCTAAAATCATTATAATAGAAGCCTGCCATCAACGCGCCAAACGAGGTAATCATGGCAGCAAACTGCGCCCATGCAAGACTCGGCGCCAAACGTTGCCAAGCAACATGGTCACGTATAACGCCAATAGTTGGTAACACTACCTGGAAAATCGCCAATATAAAGGCGGCCAGCAAGGCAAAATAACCCAATTCTGTGATTAACATACGGTCTAACCCTGTTTACTCTAATATGATTTAAGTTCACTGTAACGGTTGGATCTTGATTATTAGAAACTATTGAAATTTGCTGCTATCTCTAGCTCTAATTGATTTCGAAGTGTTTTAAAAAGCGTGCCGAAAATAATAGACAATCATAAATATACAATCATCTTTTGTTAGGTAAGAAGAATATTGAATTAGTCAACTGGATTTATCACAGCCTAATGCCATCTAAATAAGACCTAGACGATCACACCTGAAAGACAGGCGCAAATCCACCACCTGACGTACGGAAGTTGGTCACCTGACCTTGATACACACGCGCAGCAGGTAGCAACAGTTTTCCGCCATACGTATAAAGCCGTATGTCTACTTTTCTTGTTGTTACGACGTCATCAATTTTTAGTGAACGCTCTGTAGCAGGGATAAAAGTCTGCGCAATATAACTTTCATCCAGAATATTTTCGAAGACGCGTCGAGTCAGCTTGCTACCACGATAGACGCCTTTGCTTCCATGACCAGCAACTGGCTTAAAAAACAGTTGCCGCCGAGTAAGCCACAACTCTGCTGCATCGTCTCTTGATACAATCTTAGTCCTCGGTACAGACCTTTCGAGGTACCTCGCTGCAGCCTCATCCAGACCCCAAGAGCGCAATATTTGGGAGTCTGATAGCAATGTCAGGTTTTGCTTATTGGCCAACATAGCATGTACGCGGGGATTGGGTGTCACTACCACAGCACCCTCTAAATAAGCCTGCTTAAGCAATACATGGTCAGGGTCCTCAAATGCAAAGTCGACAAGCCGATTGTAAATCATATCGATTTTCTGGCCATGGGCTGTTAACGTACCGTCGATATACTCGAGTTCAGAGGGATCAAGTATCACAGTATCAATACCTCTAGCTTGGAGCAGTTGACAGGCTAACTCAAACTCTAAGAACATGAACTGACTCTCGGGGTCATTGTCCACAATGGCTATCCGATTGGGCATAGCAACAGCGGACTGTCGCTGCCATTCCTGTTTGAACATGTCAAACACTGCTTCCTCGAACCTATCTAGCATTTGATTGGTTGCAGCGCTTTGCTCTGAGGGGTTGCAACAGCGTTTTTGTGCGCGAGCGAGCAACACATTCAGAAATGCGCCACCGGCATTGGTATTGACCTCGATGAGCTGAGGTCCATCGCTACCCAAGTGAAAGTCATAACCCATGAGGGCCCCTATTGGGCCTGGGTCGAAAGCAGCTATTTCTGGTGCCCACGACAGCACTTTTTCTTGATAGGAAGGTAGTTCGGCAACTGACTCGATAGCACTGACGATTCGCTCCATCGCCTTTATCTCTGTTTTAGGAACGAACACTGGTGTTGCTGAAAAAAGCTTATTAAGCTCGTTCGCTCCTATAGGATTGTTTCTAGTTTCTGCTAATTGATCTTGAAGGCTAGTATTCAATACCTTACGATCTAAAGTACGGCAATAGCATTCTTGATTGAGTCTATTCGCAAGATTGTTATTTGTTTCGTTGTTATTGGTTGGGTGTTCCATTTAGATTCCATCGCTAAATAGAGTACTCACGCTGACGCACTCTAGTAAACAGTAAAAGATGTTTTTAGATTATTTAAGGTATTGCTAGCTACTTCCTGATATTTCATTTCCTGAGGCTAAATCATTATTTTGTTCATTTTTAATTAATATTTTTGCTAAAAGTAGACCCAGCTCAAATAATAGCCACATAGGAATCGCCAACAACAGCATTGATACACCATCAGGCGGTGTCACTACCGCAGCGATCCCAAAACAGCCGACAATGATATAACGACGCTTATCTTCTAGATTCTGAGTAGAAACGATTCCGGCCATTATCAGCAACAAGGTAACCACTGGAATCTCAAAAGTTAGTCCAAACACCATAAATAATTTGAGCGCAAAGCTCAGATAACTGTCAATATCGGTCATCGGTATGACGTTCTGTGGAGCGAAAAGTATAAAAAACTTCAACACACCTTTGAGTACGACAAAGTAAGAAAAAGCAACACCAGCATAAAATAGAAATATCGAAGATAGCAGTACAGGAATGGCAATTTTCTTCTCTTTTTTATATAAGCCGGAAGCTACAAATGACCAAATTTGATACAGAATATAAGGCATTGCTAAAAATGCGGCGACGAATATCGTTAAGCGAATGGGTGCCATAAAGTTTGACGTTATATCAGTGGCAATCATGGTCGAATTGATGGGTAGCTGTGCCACTAATGGGTCTGATAAAAGATTATAAAGTTCGCGTGAAAACCCTACCAATACTAAGAATATAATTAAGACGACCATGCATATTCTGATTAAGTGCGCGCGCAGCTCGATTAAGTGTTCAGTAATAGGCATATCACCAAGCGTACCTAACTTATCTCCAGACTCATTATTCTGTGTTGTATCTGTTGGCGCCTCAAGCTCTGTATCTGCTATTTTTTCTTGTCGACTTTTTTGCCATTTAAATAGGCTCACTGATCCGCCTCCTTTTTAATGAACGAGGAGGTAGTATTCTGTTGATGGTCTTTATCATAAGGGGTGATTGACTGATGTGAAGCGTCTAGGCTTTGGTTCTGTGACTGCTCAAACTTTTGCATACTGCCACGCATTTCTGCTAATTCGCGCTTCATATCCGACTCGGTCTGACGGATTTTCGCAAGTTCATTTTGCATTTGTTGACGTGTTTCAGCTAGATCAAGCTCAGCTTCTATTTCAGATTGTAGAGTGGATACTGTACGGCGCAGTTTGGCATACCATTGCCCAGCGGTACGTGCGGCTTGCGGCAGTTTTTCTGGGCCCAATACGATTAAAGCAATGACGCCAAACAAGAGTAATTCGGAAAACCCAATATCAAACATAACAGTCACATATATTAATAGACTACTTAGTGCCGCTATTTATAAGCGGCGCGCTTCATACTTTAGGCTGGTCATCAGTGGAAATAGGGCTGATTTCCATATCATCAGCCTGATTACCTACACGCGTATTTAAATCATTACTTGCAGCTGGCGTACTATTTTCATGGCTAAGCACATGATTTTTGCGAGCATTCTCGGGTTCTTCATCTTTGACCGCTTCTTTAAAACCCTTCACCGCACCGCCTAAATCTTTACCTGCATTTTTAAGCTTGGCAGTACCAAATACGACCACCACTACGACCAATAAAATCAGCCAATGTGTAATAGAAAAGCTGCCCATAACGGTATCCTTATATTTTGTGATCTTGTTTAGACCAGTATGTGTCAGTGTGCTTTAGAACACTTTTTACCGTACCAGAATTATAGTTTCAAACGGCGCAATCGCAGCGCGTTAGCAATCACCGAGAATGACGACAAGCTCATCGCTGCCGCTGCTATCATCGGACTGAGCAGAAGCCCAAATATGGGATAGAGCACACCTGCGGCAATAGGAACACCAAGTGCATTGTAGATAAAGGCAAAAAACAGATTCTGTCTGATATTGCGCATGGTGGCGCGGCTAAGCTTATAAGCTTTGGCAATGCCCATTAAATCACCTTTTAGCAGGGTAATGCCCGCACTCTCCATCGCCACATCGGTACCGGTTCCCATAGCGATACCAACATTAGCTTGCGCTAGCGCTGGTGCGTCGTTGATACCATCACCCGCCATAGCGACCAATTTACCGCTGTCTTGCATTTCTTTGACGATACGGTTTTTATCCTCTGGTGAGACATCCGCATGAACTTCATCAATACCTAGTTTATTGGCGACTGCCTGCGCGGTTTTTTCGTTGTCACCGGTTAGCATCACAACTTTTAGTCCCGAGTCGTGTAGTAACTTTATGGCTTCCTTGGTACTTGGTTTAATAGGGTCAGCAACTGAAATAATACCAGCAGCTTTACCATCTATAGCCACAAACATTACCGTTTCACCGTCCTTTCTACGGACGTCAGCTTTAGTAGATAAATCCTGATCGAAGCTGTCTAAACTCTCCATAAGCTTTGAGTTACCGATAGCGACTTGTTTGCTATTGACTATGGCTTGTACGCCTTCACCGGTGGTCGAATTAAAGTCAGTAGCTTTAGGAATAACGAGTGATCTATCTTGAGCGGCTCTGACAATAGCTTCTGCCAAAGGATGCTCGCTAGCGCTTTCTACTGCAGCTACCAGTGCAAGGAACTCGTCTTCATCTTGACCTGCTAACGCATCAATTGCAGTAAGCTCAGGCTTACCAGCGGTCAGAGTTCCAGTCTTGTCGACGACGATAGTATCGACCTTTTCCATAGTCTCCAACGCTTCGGCATTTTTGATAAGTACACCGTTTTGCGCGCCTTTACCGGTACCGACCATAATAGACATAGGTGTCGCCAGACCAAGGGCACAAGGACAGGCAATAATCAGTACCGCGATAGCGTTAACCAAAGCATAGGCCATAGCCGGCTCAGGGCCAAAGATTGCCCAGACAATAAAGGTTATGATAGAGCTGACAATAACAATAGGTACGAACCAACCCGCCACTTGATCTACCAAGCGCTGGATAGGCGCGCGGCTACGCTGAGCTTCGGCAACCATTTGTACAATTTTGGATAATACCGAATCTGCTCCAACATTGACCGCTTCGACCAATAGCGTTCCGGTGCCATTTACCGTACCACCAGTCACTGTATCTCCTGCTACTTTTGATACAGGGATTGGTTCACCCGTTACCATTGATTCATCAACATTACTATTACCATCGATCACTGTACCGTCTACGGGCAACTTCTCACCTGGTCTAACCCGTAACTTATCGCCACTGACAACCTCATCAAGCGAGACTTCGATCTCTTCTCCGTTTTCGTCAACACGTCTTGCAGTCGGTGGAGCTAGCTCAAGCAATGCTCGAATCGCACCTGAAGTTTGGCTTCTGGCTTTGAGCTCTAATACTTGACCCAACAATACTAAGGTTACAATGACAGCTGCTGCTTCATAGTAGACTCCGACTTGACCACTAGCGTCTCTAAAACTGTCTGGGAAAATATTGGGAAAAAAGGTCGCGACAATACTAAAAACATAAGCAGCGCCTACGCCTATCGCAATCAAAGTAAACATATTGAGATTGCGGCTTTTTATAGACTGCCAGCCACGAACGAAAAACGGGGCGGCCCCCCAAAGCACTACAGGTGTCGCAAGCACTAATTCAGCCCATTGTAAAACCTGTGAAGGTATACCATACTGACTAAAGTCAACTCCAAACATACCGCTCATAACATATATTAATAGCGGTATAGTGAGTACCGTGCAGATCCAAAAGCGCCGCGTCATATCATCAAGCTCTTCGGTGTCCTCTTCGCCAATAGTGACCGTTTCCGGCTCAAGTGCCATGCCGCATATTGGACAACCACTATTCTCAACATCCCTGACTTCTGGATGCATTGGACAGATATAAACCGTACCATTATAGTCGTCTGGTACTTTATCGTACTTACCCCCTTTGATAGATTTTACCGCGCCGCTATCATTACCCGCTCCATGACAATGCGCATGACTGTCTTCATTGTCGCTTGAGTTAGCAACTTCGTCTTTAGGCTGCAGAAACATGCCGCATATTGGGCAGTCACTCTTTTCAACATCTCTGACCTCAGGATGCATAGGGCAAATATAAATCGTACCGTTATAATCATCTGGTACTTTGTCGTACTTGCCGCCTTCGATAGGTTTTGCCTCAGTGCTATTATTATCATCCGCTCCATGACAATGCGCATGACTATCTTCATGGTTGTTGGATTCAGCAACCTCGTCTTCAGGTTTAAGAAACATGCCGCATATCGGACAATCGCTCTTTTCAGTATCTCTAACCTCAGGATGCATCGGGCAGATATAAACCGTACCACTATAATTTTCTGGTACTTTATCGTACTGACCACCTTTGATAGATTTTTCATCGGCAATATGTTTCATAAAACCACTCCTTGAAGACAATAAATATTTATAATAAGTACAACTCTTAAAGCACTATCATCAATCCTGGATTGCTATTCATCTAATCATTAATCTAAAAACCTCTAAAAAATAATTTCTATACTTTTCAATTGGAATTTAGTTTTTATCACGCAAATACTTGAGCAGTGCCATGATTGTTAGTACTAGTACTGCGAAAAATAGTAGGGTGAATAACAAACAGATAAGCATCATAACCCAGCCCATGCCATACATCATTGAGCCGTTCATCATGCCATGCATTGACCCATTCATTATGATTTCTCCTCAGTCTAAACTGTGATCACTCCAACTCTTCAATTAATTTTTACTCGAACCGAAGAGGTTTACTGACTGTTAATATATCAATATCTTTAGCGCACTTTGGCGAACCAACGGTATAATGGCACGAACAAGATGGCGAAATACCAACCGTAAAGATATGATTCTACAAGTCCAATTAGAAAACCTGTCCACGTCAACCACTCAAAGCCAGGTAGCAGAGGCGCCCAAGCTTCATGCATACTTATCTGTTCGGGTGCAAGTAAGCCAAAGCCTATGCATAACAGGTAACTAATGAGTAGAAACAACGATACACTGTTGCCAACAGGGGCAATCCTTAAAGTACTTGTTGTTAAGTTTGATTTGACCATCTTAGTAATCCTCACTATTGTATGATGTGGTTCAAGCTCAAGATAACCAATCGTATCTAACCATGCTAACTCTAAGGATTTGTATGAATTAAAGCTTTATCCTGTATTGATATTACTTTTTAACTCGTGCGGCGGCGGCAAGTTGACGCCATTGACCCCATTGAGGAATAAACATTGGCACTTGCTGTTTGTAAGCAAGGTAGTCTTTACCAAACTCTTCAAACATATGCCGTTCCTCACGTCGAGCTAACCATGTGTATACAAGCACAATCACTGGAAACAGACCGATTGAAAACAGAGTTGGCCAATGCACCACACCCTCACCGAACAGTGCAATAAACAACCCGGTGTACTGAGGATGACGTACGTAGGCATAGAGTCCATCAGTTACTAAACGATTTTCCCCTCGTGCTTTGTGGACTTGGCGCCAACCTTGAGCAAAAAGACCGACTCCTAAAAATGCAATAGCATAGCCGAGTAGCATTGAGATCATCATGCCTGTCTCACCTAAACCAACAAGGGTCGACCATAAGCTAGCGCTGACATATTGGCTGTCCAAACCAAAAAACCGTACTAATAAATATATAGTGAGCGGAAAGCCATACATTTCTGCGTAAAGTGCAATAATGAAAGCCTGAACTACACCAGCACCCGCCCATTCACGCCAGTTCTTTGGTGCGAAATAACGGTAAAAGAACCAAGAAATCAGAACAATAACAATTAGTGCGAGACCCCAAGTTCCAGCGTGATTAAATGACTCATTCATAGCTTACTTTCCCTGTTGTCTTTATGAATATCGTATTGCATGAAATCAATTCTTGAAGATAGTAAGCAGACGCTTAAATCTATGCAATTTTTAACCAAACAATTTTCTGTAAACTCTTTGATGTTACTGTCAATGATGGTCTGCAAGCGTATCTTTTTCGATAGCTTTTTTCCTCGCTGAAGATTTCAGGTAAACCTGCTCAGCCACAGCAATCACTACAATAGTGACGACTGCTACGCCAAGTACGAATGGATCTGAGTTTAGTTTAATCCAGACAAAACCGCCGAGAACCAACAGGTCAAGAAGTATGGCCACTATAGGCACCCACATCACCGCCTTTATATCCTGACGAAGGTATCGCAAAACACCCCAATGAATGGCGATATCCATAATTAGATAGAAAACAATGCCAAGCGCTGCAATTCGTGATAAGTCAAATAACGTCGTAAAAGCTAAACCCAACACCACAGTATAGACCAACGTATGTTTTTGAACGCTTCCCGGCATTCCCAAATGACGATGAGGCACCAGCTTCATCTCAGTCAACATAGCAAGCATACGAGAGACTGCGAAGATGCTAGCAAGGAGGCCGCCAGCGGTAGCTACCATTGCGATTGCAACTGTGAACCATAGACCATAGTCGCCAAGTGCTGGGCGTGCGGCGGCAGCCAAGGAGTAATCTTTAGTTTCGATGATTTCGGCAAGAGATAGATTACTAGACACCGCGAAACCGACTAGAGTGTAAATAACTACGCATATTGCGATTGATATTACAATGGCACGGCCGACGTTGCGATGAGGATTTTTTACTTCCGAGCCACTGTTGGTAATCGTGGTAAAGCCTTTAAATGCCAGTATGCCTAGCGCCGTTGCGCCAAGAAAGTCACCAACAGTATTAGTGTCACCTAATGTAGAAGAATCAACTGCAAAGCTATCAGCTAGCCAGATACCAACCAACCCGAATATAAGAATACCGACAATTTTTATAATACCGATAACCGATGCAACCCCCTGAATCCAACGATTACCAAGTAAATTGATAAAGAACGCAGCAAGAATAAGCGCGGCGCCAAGGATGGATACCATGCGACCGCTGTCATCGCCACCGAATAACTGCATAGTGTATGACCCGAACGTCCGGGCCAAAAAGCTCTGCGCTATAACCATGGAGAAATACATCAGCAGGGCATTAAATCCAGTCGGTAAACGATCTCCGTATGCCTGATGCAGGTACATTGCAACACCGCCAGCCGACGGGTAAGCGTTAGAGATTTTGATATAAGAATAGGCACTAAAAGAAACAACGATTGCGGCGGCTAGAAAAGCAAGTGGGAAAAGCGAACCCGTCATCTGAGCCATCTGACCGGTCAGAGCGAAAATACCAGCACCGATCATGACACCGGTACCTAGCATAACTGTTCCTGATAATGTCAAACTATCCTTCTGATAGCGAGTCGTTCTATCTTGTTTCATACTTATTCGACCTTAATCTATTTCTTCGTAGAACTTCAGTTTTACAGGTTATTTTTGAAGTAAGGAGTAGGTATAGTTAGAATTAAAAGACGCGATATAGTAAATAGTTTTTAAAGAAGAGCTTACTTATTGGTATCATAATATATTATTCCAACTCATCAATAAGTGCTTGCATCTCACCGATTTCACGCTTTTGTGCTTCGATAATGTCATCAGCAAGCTGACGTACACGTGGGTCTTCGATATCAGCACGCGAACTGGTCAAAATAGCAATCGAGTGATGCGGTATCATCGCCTGCATCCAATCCACTTGATCGACCGTTTGTTGTGATCTAACGCCCCATAAACCAAAGGCAAATAGCACGACACTAATCCCATAAACCATTAGATTGACCTTAGTCTTTTTATACATATTGGTCATAAAGGCGAGCATAATAATAGCCATCATAGCGCCCATATATAACGCCATATAAGCTCTGGTTTCGCTAAAATAAACGTGATCCCATTGATAAGTATTAAAATACATCATGATAAACATCACGACTGTCGATGTTAAAATCATGATTGTGAACTTTACATAAGGGTTCATTTGCTTCTGTTTATTATCCATATGGTTATTCATATTCTTGTCCTTAATTTAGTAAAAAGGCACCTAAATAAAGAGGTGCCTTTTTTTAGAGCTAGTGTTATAAACTGTTGTTACTTACATGGTTAACACTAGAACCAAAACATCACACCAGCAGTCAGACTATTAGAATCAACGTCTTCGTCCTCTTGACGACGTAAGTCTCGCGCATCACCCAAGGCGCTCTCGTAGCTGAAACCCACATAAGGCGCGAGCTGACGACTGAATGTCTCATAAGCCAGCCTAACTTCAGCGTCAAAATCATTGAACCCTTTAGCAATACCGTTATCAGTATCGTCTTTACTAAAGGCTGTCAGCCCTACTTCTGGTCTGACAACCCAACGCTGAGTCAAACGCCACTCATATGCCGTACCTAAGTCAAGACGTACTTGACCATCAGTATAGAGATAGGCTCTTGCATCTGTTTCAACAAAGTATGGTGCAGTACCTACGATACCCGCCATAAGGGCAGCCTTATCGTTTTTGGTATCATAAGCGACACCTGCTTCACCATTCCAAAAAATACTTAGCGGCTTCCAATAAGCCAGTGAGTTCAGACTATCAATTTTTTTATCGTCCTTAGTCTGAACACTACCTTCGCTGCGTACAGATAGGCGTCGCTCATCTTTTCCATACCAAGCATCCACCTCATAGTTAATCTGATTGTCATCAAACTGATAGCCCAACTGTCCTACAGAAACACCCCATAACGGTAAGCTATCCATCATCACAGGCTTACCAAAGCGACCATAGGGAACGCCGTTTGAATAGTCAGGACTGCGAGCATCAGCTGGAGCTTTACCACCTTGCGTACCTGACATGTCCATACTGCCATGATCCATGCCCGACATATCCATTTTGCTATGGTCCATGCCTGACATATCGCCCGACATATCCATGCCACTGTGATCCATATCCGACATATCGCCTGACATATCCATACCACTATGATCCATATCCGACATATCGCCTGACATATCCATGCCACTATGGTCCATATCTGACATATTGCCCGACATATCCATGCTGCTGTGATCCATATCTGACATATCCATACCAGACATGTCCATACTGCCATGATCCATGTTCGACATGTCCATACTACTATGGTCCATATCTGACATAGTCATGTCTTTTTTAACCGTGGACGGGTCAGCAGCATTAGCAAATGATGATGCTAATAATACCAATGATGATACCCCGGCGAACCGTAAACCTACTTTATGTATTTTCATCTCATCTCTCACCTATCAACCAAAGATTTGCTTAAACAACGGCAACTTCTCTAAACATCCCTGCTTCCATGTGATAGAGCAAGTGGCAATGCCATGCCCATCTGCCAGCTTCTCCGGTGACATCAAAGCTTATCTTTTGTGCAGGCTGTACCATTATCGTATGCTTACGTACTTGAAACTCACCTGAAGGCATCCGCAGATCGCTCCACATACCATGCAAATGCATGGGATGATTCATCATGGTGTCATTGACTAAGGTAATACGTACGCGCTCACCCGGCTTAATATTGACCGGTGCGGCATCTTTGAACATAACCCCGTCTAGAGCCCAAATATAGCGCTCCATGTTTCCCGTCAGATGTATTTCAATCTCTCTGGTGGGTTTGCGCTGCTCTGCCATTATCTCATCGCCGACAGAGCGCAACTGACTATAATTCAAAACCTTTCTATCAATGTTACGTAGATTAATACCAGGGTCATCAAGGTTCATACGCGGACTATCAACGCGCATATCGGACTTAAAGTCATATTCTGTTTTGGCATGTTTAGCGTTATAGCCATTCGATCCCATGGCGCCCATCATGTCGGCCATCGTCAGCCATTCGATTTTGTCCATAGCAGGTATCGCAGGACGAGCACCTTTTTTGGTAGCAAGCGTTGTCGCAACATAGCCTGACCGATCTATGTTTTGAGCAAATATGGTATGCGCGTCTTTAGTGGGCGTCACGATGACATCATAAGTCTCGGCCACCCCAATACGGAAATCATCGATATCGACGGGACTGACATCAATCCCATCCGTCGCGACGACTTTCATTTTTAGGCCGGGGATGCGTACATCAAATATCGTCTGCGCTGAACCATTAATAAAACGTAGTTTGACAGGCTGTCCAGCCTTGACAAGTTGCGTCCAGTTAGCCGCTGTGGTTTTGCCATTGATAAGGTAGGTAAATGTGTTTTCACCCGACAAGTCCGTAAAATCAGTGGGCATCATGCGCATCTGATTCCAACTTTTGCGCTTATCAAACGCGGTTTTCAGATCCGTTTCGGCAATATCGGACAATAGCTTTTTAAAGTCTGGCAGATGATAATTATCAAAGCCAGCACGCTGCTTAAGTAGTTTTAGCAGATTATGCGGATCGCGATGCGTCCAATCACTAAGCAGGATAACGTGATCTTCCTCGATAGGATAGCGTTCGCGCCCTTTCGGCTCAATGACGATGGCCCCGCGCATACCGGTTTGTTCTTGGAAGCCAGTATGCGAGTGATACCAATAAGTGCCTGACTGTATCAGTTTAAATTTGTACGTGAAGGTGCTACCCGCAGGAATACCATCAAAGCTGATACCCGGTACGCCATCCATCTCAAACGGCACTAAGAGGCCATGCCAGTGAATAGAGGTCGACTCATTCAGCTGATTATGGACTCGAATGGTGACCGTATCGCCTTCTTGCATCTTAAGCGTTGGCGCAGGCAGTGAGTCATTTATCAGCGTTGCCATGCTTGACTTGCCGTTGACCGTTATCATCTTCTCACTGACATAAAGATCAAATTCATTACCCGTTAGTATAGGTACAATGTGATCGGCTCTATCACTATTGACTACGACATTTTGGCTTTTAGTTAAAGCACTATTAGCCATCGTCGGTAGTGTGGATAGCATCGACGCGCCAAGTAGCGTAGATGACCCTGTCAAAAAACGCCTGCGGTTAAATCTGTTTTTATTCATAATATTGACCTAAGTTAATCCATGAAATGAGAGTTGAACTTATATATCTGATAACTTATTAATAGAACTACAGCTGCTGCTGAGGAGACTCAATAGCAGCATAGACTTCTGTGGTGCCGTCTTTATTAAGCTGCATTACCTTATAAGGCATGAATTTACCTTCATACTCCATACCGGGGCTACCAACCGGCATACTCGGTACGGCAAGTCCAATAGCTTGTGCAGGAGGATTTGCTAAGAATTCAGCCATGTGTTTAGCAGGGACATGCCCTTCAAAGACAAAACCGTCGGTGGTAACGGTGGTATGACAAGAGCGCATTTGCTGCGGGACACCGTAACGCTCTTTAAATAAAGATAAATCTGTAACGTCTTGCGCAGTTGCGCTTAGACCATGACCTTCGGCATAGCCTACCCATTCTTTACAGCAGCCGCAGTTGGCATCTTTATAAACCGTGGCTGAGACGTTTTTGAGTAATGATGACGAGCTGTTAACGGGAGCATTTGTAGGAGCAGAACTTTCATTTTGTACTTGTGCATTCTGGGTAGCAGACTGTTCAACCTTTACTGGTTGAGAATCAGAGCCACTGGTATTAGATTGGCTGCAAGCGGCTAGCGTTAACGAGAGTGACGATGTCACCACCAATAAAAGGACACGACCGGATAACCAGCTATGTCCATTAGAAAGCACATGTGTGTAATGTCTCATTAAATTACTCCTAAACGTCTATTATTATGCTCGATATTCTAAAAACTTACACCCTATATTTGAATTCTTATGTACTTAACTAAAAACATTAAATGCAGCACTGTTCAGTACTACATTGGTGATAGCGACAACCGTGAGTTAGGAGGCTTTCATATCTAGAAAGTATTAATGCTGCATTCCAGATCCATCATCCGACATATTCATATCACCGTCAAATGACATGTCCATCATATCGCCATCTATCCTAGTGGTTAGCATCGTGTACTGAGCTTCATCTAATTCAGGTAACGATCTGATAAAAGCAACCATTGCCCACATTCTAGCGTCATCATGGGACGCGCCCCACGTAGGCATTCCAGATGCCATAATACCGTGCTTGATTGCCCAAAAGCCTTGCTTTGCACCGTCTTCTGTTTGATAACGTTTGACAATATCAGCCTTGGTAAAGTTGGGCGGCTTTGGATATAAGCCCTCACTAAAGTCAGTTTGTGCCACTCCCGGAGACAAGTGACAGCCTGCACACATATCCTTATAGTCCGCGCCCCCAGAGCTGATATCGACCTTCTCTAAGTCTGGTACCACAATATCTTTACTGGCATTTGCTATGGAACGATTGCGAGCGGTTTCCAAAAAGCTAAACATCATTGGGCTATGCTCTTGGTCAGCTCCCACATTGACAACACCACTAGTAACAACCGCAAACACGCCAACGATTGCCACAAATACGGTAAAGAGCGCACCCAATAAAAATTTCATATGTTTTCCTAAAACTTTATTTTCGTTAAGTGTTGACTGCTATTTAGCAGAGCTAAAATTTTTAAGATTTACTGTCGTTAGTAACGCAGTTTTTTTGGTACATTTGCTTCATTTTACCCATGTTAGCCATCATTGCTTTCATAGCAGGATCTTTCATATCCATCTTGCTATGATCCATTTTTTGCATCATTTGCATATTCTTTTGCATTTTTTCACAGTTCATTTGATCTTTTTTAGCATGCAATTTTGGATCATGCGCCATAGCTGAGGTCGATACGACAAGAGCGATGACCGTCATTGCGATTGATTTAGACAGTAATTTAAATTGTGACATGATTAATTCCTATTGTTTGGATTAAAGGTTATTGAGTTCAATAGCTGTTAAACCAGCCTAAATGATACATCATTTATTCTGACTGGCAGATGACGTTAAGATTACAATTCTGTCATTCTCACTGCTTTAGATTCTAATGCGCGATATATTCATTTAATATGGCTTCAGCATTACTATCACGATCGCTACCATATTTTTTCACAAAATACTTTTCAGACTGCAAATGTTGATCTTGATGTTGAACCTGACAAGCCACTCTGGCGTCGACATAACTTTTCTTTTGCTCTTTGGACATTTGTGCATCATTATGATCTGCGTTTCTTGCAAAACTAGTGAGCGCATCACAATTACCGAGAACAGAAGCATCTAAGTTTGTGGTATGCGCATTGGCCGCTGACATGCCCACTAACATCGATACTGAAAGCAAAGCTGCTTTTTTTAATGAACTATAATTTTTCATATAAGACCCTTTAAAGATAAATAACAAACTGTTTAAGTAGGATAATTGCTTTACCGTAGAGGCAGTCTGTATCAGAGACAAGCCAATATGCGGAGTTGATTTAGAATACTAAATGGTGGCTGACAGCTAGATGACACGGATATTACATGTTCGTTAGGAACAGCATAATATTGTCATCTTCTTGTCATTAAAACCAAATACCAGCATCTGTCTATATCCAAAGAACACTGTTATAACAAGGGTTCCTGATAAATATATGGCTGATAAGCTAACAATGTTAGTGATACGCTGTTGACAACTATAATGATATAAAGGTAAGCAACGATGAAAGTACTGTTAGTAGAAGATGAGAAAAACCTTGGAGAATATATTAAGAAAGGCTTAACTGAGGCCGGTTTCATCGTGGATCATCACATGACAGGTTTAGATGGCTATCATGCGTTAATGACTGAAGATTTTAGTGTGGTTTTGATGGATGTGATGCTGCCTGACGTCAGTGGCTTTGAGTTGGTACAGCGCTACCGAGCTGCTGGAAAGCATACGCCAGTTTTATTTTTAACGGCTAAAGATGATTTAAGCGATCGGATCAAAGGTATTGAAATTGGTGGCGATGATTATCTGACCAAGCCTTTTGCTTTTGATGAACTGATTGTTAGAATAAAAAGCCTATTGCGCCGTGCCAATCAATCTGATTATAAAAGCTCGGTCATACACATAGCTGATCTGAAAATGGATATTGCCAAACGCACCGTTCATAGAGGCAACACTAATATAAAATTGACTGCTAAAGAGTTTGCTTTATTACAACTTTTCTTAGAACGTCAAGGTGAGGTACTGCCGCGCACTGTGATCGCCTCGCAAGTATGGGATATAAACTTTGAGAGTGATACGAATGTCATTGACGTGGCTATAAGGCGCTTGCGGATAAAAATTGATGATGGATTTGATATAAAGCTGATTCATACGGTACGCGGAATGGGCTACAAGTTAGAGCCACTGAATGTCGACGTGGATAGTGGCATGGGCGACGATGACACCAACAAAGATGATCTAAAATAAAATGAGAGATAAATTTAAGAATCGACGCTGGCCTTTGTTATGGCGTACTGTTTTTTTACTGACAATATTTGTTGTTATCTCTCAAGTTGTTATTTATATATGGGTTCAGCGCTCTGTTAACGAGCACTTTGAGCAAATGGACTCAGAGATTATTACCCATGCAGCTTTTAACCTGCGTAAACGCATGGTGAATTTTAACGATCACATAGAACCTTTTACAGTGTCAAAGTCGCAAGCGCTAATTGATGCCAATCATCTACATTCTTCTTGGTTAGACTATGATTTAAAAACGTTAATATCAGACAAAAACGGCAATTTATTGTCCAGCGATCCCAGTAATTTCATCAATGATCTACCGGCAGATTTTAGCTTGTTACAACTATTGCAGGACTATCGCGATCAGCAGTTTATGATCAAGATAAATA
>Ga0207906_1000301_pt1 | contig 22998 bp, 14 predicted proteins | sample LinPmetageLP37_FD_184050 | JGI IMG/M metagenome (GOLD analysis project Ga0207906, IMG submission 184050) | Marine viral communities from the Pacific Ocean - LP-37 (SPAdes) | ecosystem: Environmental > Aquatic > Marine > Oceanic | place: Pacific Ocean | collected 2010-06-16 | reverse complement strand
ATTTTTATTTCGAAGTAATCTGTAAATCAATAACTTGCAATTTACAGATTGCTTCATTTCATTCGCAATGACGACTTTTTAGACAGCCTCTTTTGTATTTTAATATACTAAGTTAGATTTAAGCATTCTTTATTATAGGATATTTCCCCCCTTTGTTATAAAACTTAAAGGTATGACAACACGAAGAGAATTCATTACTAAAACAGCTTGTGCAGCAGGATTGTTACCTTTTTCAGCATTCGCTTATAATAATTTTTTAAATGAACAACCGGATGACCTTCTTGATGTCAATATATTTTCTAAGCACCTACAGTTCTTAGATTATAAATCAACAGGCGAAATGGCTGCCGAAATGGGCTTTTCTGGTGTAGATTTAACAGTTCGCCCAAACGGTCATGTACTTCCTGAATTGGTAAAAACCGATCTTCCAAAAGCCCTAAAACACATAAGGACTAGCGGAATTAACTGTAAAATGATTACTACCAGTATTGAAAGTATCAATAATCCTTTGGATGTAAATATCTTGGAAACCGCAGCTTCAGAACAAATTGATTTTTACAGAACCAATTGGTTTAAATACAAAGAAGATATGTCTATGCCAGATTCTTTGTTATTTTATCAAAATGAAATAAAAAAGTTAGGCGAATTAAACGAAAAATTAGGATTGGTAGGTTGTTATCAAAATCATGCAGGTGATAGCGTTGGCGCATCTTTTTGGGAGATTTATAAAATTTTAGAAACCGTAAACCCCGAATATTTTGGAACACAGTACGACGTGCGTCACGCTATGGTTGAAGGTGGTTATTCCTGGGAAAATGGTTTTAAGCTGTTACACCCTAAAATAAAAGTCATTGTTTTAAAAGATTTTAAATGGGCAATTGTAAATGGAAAATGGGAAGCCATCAATGTACCAATTGGAGAAGGCATGGTGGACTTTATCAATTACTTTAAACTTCTAAAAAAGCATCATTTAAAACCACCCGTATCACTTCATTTGGAATACGATTTGGGAGGAGCTGAAAAAGGAAACAGAGATATTTCTGTCGATAAAAAAGTAGTATTTGATGCTATGAAAAGTGACTTACAGAAAGTGCAAAAACTTTGGAAAGCGGCCTGAAAAGGTTACTAACCAAACATATGAATCGATTAAAATCAATATATAATAATCACAAATGAAAAAAGTCTTATTAATCTCAACTTTGCTAATTCTTATTGTATCGTGTAAAAACAAAGCGCAAATAAAAAGCATTAAAGTTTCAAACATAACGGAATTAAACAATGCCATAAAAAATAGCCATGCAGGTGATAATATTGTTTTAGCAAATGGTGTTTGGAACAATGTTGAAATTAAATTTTATGGTAAAGGCACTAAAGAAAACCCCATTACATTAACCGCTGAAGAAAAAGGAAAAGTAACCATTGAAGGCGCATCCAATTTAAAATTAGGAGGCACTTACTTAGAAGTTAATGGTTTGTATTTTAAAAATGGGCATGCACCAACCAAAAACATCATTCAGTTTAAAATTAATAATGATTCTATTGCCAATAATTGCAAGGTAACCCAATGTGTTATAGAAGAATTTACTCAACCCGACCGCGATATAAGCGACCATTGGGTTGAGTTTTGGGGAAGGCACAATGAATTAAGCAATTGCTACCTTACAGGAAAATCCAACTTTGGGCCAACTATTATGGTAAAGTTAGAAGGCAATGAAAACATTTACACCTACCACCAAATAATAAATAATCATTTTGGGCCCAGGCCACGAAAAGGAGGTCCACATGGGGAAACCATCCAAATTGGCGATAGTGGCACGTCTATGACACCTGCATATGTAAACGTATCAAACAACTTTTTTGAACGTTGTAATGGAGAAATTGAAATTATTTCCAGTAAATCCAATTTTAACGAATTTAAGAATAATGTGTTTTTTGAAAGTGAAGGCTCTTTGGTGTTAAGACACGGAAATTATGCCAAAATAGATGGCAATGTGTTTATAGGTAATGATAATTCTAAATTTATTGGTGGAATTCGGGTTATAAATTCCGGACATTGGATTACAAATAATTATTTCTACAAATTAAAAGGGGAAGCGTTCAGAAGTGCATTGGCTGTTATGAACGGAATTCCAAAGTCACCTTTAAATAGATACAACCAAGTTACTGATGTAGTGGTGGCTCATAACACGTATATCGATTGTAAATCGCCTTGGCAATTTAGCGTAGGATCCAATGTGGGTCAAAGTGATGTGTTGCCGGCTTCTGAAATTCGTTCCGCGCGTCCGGAAAGAGTGGTAGTTGCTAATAATTTAATTTACAACGAAACACCCAACACAAACCCGATTGTAAATTACGACAAAGTAGATGGTGTTACTTTTAAAAACAACATTATTAACAGCGAAAATCAAAGCGAAGTAAAACCAGACGGCTTAATTACTAAAGATTTTAAAGTCAAAAAAGTATCAGACGATTTATTTATTCCTTCAGAAAATATAACCGATGTGTATTCTGGTTTCGATTTTGAAACCATCACTAGCGATATATTTGGAACCAGCAGAACCTCAAGCAATAACAGCATTGGCGCCATTGTAAATCCAGTTAAAGAAAACAGGGTTTTAATTGATAAATCAAAATACGGAACCAGTTGGTTTCAAGAAAATAAAGAAAAATCAAAACCGAAAACATTCAATGTTTCAACTTCAGAAGAACTTATTAAAACCTTGAAAGAAGCCAATTCCGGCGATGTTATTTCACTTAAAAATGGTATTTACAATTTAAGTTCAAGTCTGGCAATTGATAAAGAAATCATCATCACTTCAAGCGATAAAACCAATAAATCTGAGCTTGTTTTTACTTCAGAAAAAACAGCTTTTGTAATGCTTCCTAAAGGAAATTTAAAGGTAAAGGATGTTATTTTGAGCGGAAATAAAGCTCAAAACGCATTTACAACGTTAGATAAAAACATGTCTAAAGCTTACGATTTATTTATAGAGAATGTAGAAATTAAAGATTTCAAATCTGTTTTAGAAGTCTCAAAAGGATCGTTTGCCGATACGGTTTCGGTAGCTAATTCCATTATAAAAAATTGTGAACGCGGTATTATGCTAAACAAAGAAACCAACGATGGTGGCGACTATAATGCCGAGTTTGTTACCATTGCCAACACCACTTTTGATAATATAAATGAAGTTGTTTTAAACTATTATCGTGGTGGTTATGATGAATCTACCATTGGAGGTAATTTAAAACTGGAAAACAACACCTTCACAAATTCGGGAAAAGCAGAAAAAGACCACATTTTAATAAAAAACCGAGGCATTGTAAATGTAATGTTTGCTAACAATACCTTTCAAAATAACCCAGTGAAACTCATTGCTATTTTATGGGGTGAAAAAGGACAGGAACCGGGAGAAAACACCATTATAAATTCAGGAAAAATTGAAGTGGTTCAGAACTTAAAATTAAAATTAATGTACTAAAAAGTTGCTAAAAATGAATTGGTTAAAAGGTATTTTTATTGTTGTTTTTTTTGGGATTTCACAGTTGGTTTGTTCACAAAACATTCCTTCAAATGACATTATTGAAACAAGCAAGCTGATGGATTATTTAAAATCAGAATTACAAGATTCTTTAGGGGGAATTAAAAATATTACAGAAGCAACATTAGCTAAATATTTCAGGGAAAAATTCTCAGAGCGTTATTTTTACAATTGGAAAAATTTTGAAACTCGATTTCATAATTACAATGCCATTTATCCAGACGTTGAAAGTGGTCACACCGAAAGAGCCTTTGACCATATGTCTAAATTTTCAGATTCCACACAGTGGAAATTACCTTTCAATTACTTAAATGGCGAACCTGTAAATGCGTATGCTTTGCGCCATTTGGCACGCCAGCATAAAATGGTTGATATTGCTTTCTATTATAATTATCAAAATAAAAACCCTGAATATTTAAGCTATTTCAAAAACCAATTAAAATCTTTAAATGCTGCGTTACTTACCAATAATTTTGAAACTATTGAAGATGGCAATGGCGTTTACGAAGCCTTTAGATCGGGTTATCGTGTACTAAATTGGTTGCAAATACATAATATGTTTTTAGGTGAAAAAACGTATTCAGATGATGATCAACTTTTAACCATTGCCACGTTATTACAGCATGCCGCTAGTTTATATGAAACGAACGCTGAATTTGTTCCAGGAAACCATCAAACACGAGGTATGTCGGCACTGGCCATGTTATCCATTTTGTTTCAAGATTTTAAAGATTCGGATAAATGGTACGAACGTGCCATGAAAATGCTTGAGGCACATTTAGACAAAGAGATAAATAACGATGGTTTTCAGTTTGAACGCACCGTTCATTACCACATAAGCGATATTGATAATTATTACTTTGTCTATCAATTAGCTAAAAACAGTCATTTAAAAGTCAATGAATTTTGGGAAAATAAGTTAAAATCGTTATTCACAGCCTTAACAAAAATAGCGTATCCAGATAAATCAGCTCCTGTACTTTCAGATGATACTAATGAACCATGGGCTGAAAAAAATGATATTTCGGGTGCTTTAACATTAGGCTATTTATTATTTGGAGATCCTGAAATGGGTTACTTTGCTAATAATTTTGTTGAACCTAAAATGTATTGGTATGTCAGCGATTCGCAGTTAAAATTGCTTGATAATATTCAAACAAAACAACCAGATTTTAAATCGGCAAACTTTCCAATAACGGGCTATTACATTATGCGAGAAGGATGGAAACCGAAAGACAAGATGATGATTATTTCCAACGGACTTGACAAGGATAAACCGGACCATCAACATGGCGATATGTTAGGAGTTCAAGCCATGGCGAACGGACAGGTCATTTTGCCTAATTACCAGGTGCGGTATTCACTTAAAGATTATGAATTCTTTAAAAACTCCATGGTTAAAAATGTGGCGTTAGTTGATAATGAGCTACAAGGAAAGGCATATACATCCAATCAAGGCGGTAGCGGTTTTGGCAAGTTTAAAATATTACCGCAACCAAAAACCATTGCTTGGAATAGCAACAGTGATTTAGATATTTATATAGGTAGCCATAGCGGTTTTGAAAATATCGGCGTGAATTATACCAGACAGGTTATTTATTTGAAGGACGATTTCTGGATTGTAAAAGACAATTTTGAATCGGATAAACCACATACTTACAAACAAATTTGGCAAGGTCATTATACTATGGAAGAAGCACCCAATTTATTGCGCTCTACCTTTAATGATGGTTCTGGAAGCGACATTTATCAGTTGGTTTCAATTGATTCTGTTGCCACTTCTGGCATCAGAGGAAAAGAATGGGCTGTGGCTTCTAAAAACAATCAAACCAATTTCAACTTTGTAACCGTTATTTTTCCATTCGGAAAGTATGATGACAGAATTGACGAAAACAAACCCAACTCAAATTTAAAAGGTTGGCAAATAAATAATTCTAAATGGAAAATGGAAGGAACCCAACCAACTTCATTAACAAAAGAAAATATTTCGGTGTTCTTTTCAGTAAAAAAATTGGAATTAAACAAAGTTAAAATCTTTTTTTCTGAGGAAGCTGATGTATTTATAAAACTAGAAAATAATTCACTAACCATTCAATTTTTAAATACCAAGCCATTGCAAATTGAAGTTTTGGGCACCAAAGAAAAAGGGAAGTTAATATTAACTCCTGGAAATGAGCTAAATTATACATTAAAACAATAAATGAATTCAAATAAAGTCATATTTATCATGGGGGTTTCAGGTGTTGGAAAAAGCACCATTGGCGAATTACTTTCAAAAGAACTGGGTATCCCCTATTTTGATGGTGACGATTTACATCCGCAAGAAAATATTGTTAAAATGTCTAACGGAGTTCCATTGAACGATGATGATAGACAAAGCTGGCTAGAAACATTAAATAATCTTGCCAAAGCACAATTAAGAACCAATAGCTGTATTATAGTGTGTTCTGCCTTAAAGCAAAAATACCGGGATATATTAAATCAAGACATTATAGCTCAAACCCGTTGGGTTTATTTAAAAGGAAGCTTTCATCAAATTAAAGAACGGTTAGAATCACGTTCAGGACATTTTATGTCGTCGCAATTACTAACTTCCCAATTTGAAACCTTAGAAGCTCCAAAAAACGCCATAGATATCGATATCAGTTTAACACCTTCAGAAATCATTAAAACATTGAAAAACACACTTATTGAAAAGTCTGAATTCGGATTGTTCGGATTGGGAGTCATGGGAAAAAGTTTAGCCAGAAATTTAGCAGATAAAGGATTCAAACTATCCATGTTTAACAGGCATGTTTCAGGCACAGAAGAACATGTTGCTCTTAATTTTAAAAACGAATTTAAAGAATTAGCATCGTCACAACCTTTTGATGATATTGAAGCATTTGTAAATTCCATTGAAAAACCAAGAAAAATAATGTTGATGGTGAATGCAGGAAAAATAACGGATATGGTTATTGAAGATCTCCTTCCTTTTTTATCTGAGGGCGATGTATTGATAGATGGCGGTAATTCTAATTACAAAAACACCAAAGAACGTTGCGATTATTTAAAATCTAAAAACATTCATTTTATAGGTGCTGGTGTTTCTGGTGGCGAAGAAGGCGCATTAAAAGGGCCTTCCATAATGCCAGGAGGAAACAAAGATAGTTACAAACTAGTACAACCGTACTTGGAAACCATTGCTGCTAAAGACGAAAATAATTTACCCTGTTGTACTTATATAGGTGAAGAAGGAAGTGGACATTTTGTAAAAATGATCCACAATGGTATTGAGTATGTAGAAATGCAGTTATTAGCCGAAGTGTCAACTGTTTTAAGAAACTTAGGCAACAATCCTGATGAAATTGCTGATATTTTAGAATCCTGGAAAGCAACAGCTCATAGTTATTTGCTAGAAATTACCATCGATATTTTTAGAAAAAAAGAAGGAAACGATTGGTTGGTCAACAACATAATGGATAAAGCAGGAAATAAAGGAACCGGCAACTGGACGACCATTACCACAGCTGAATTAGGAATTCCAAGTACCTTAATTGCCTCGGCATTATTTGCTCGTTATACCTCGTTTTATAAAGAAGAAAGAATTCTTGCGAATAAAAATTTTGATTCCAACAAAAGCTTAAAGCCTAATTTAACTAACAGCGATATTTTAAAAGCCTACCAATTTGCAAGAATCATAAATCATTATCAGGGGTTCAAATTAATTTCTGATGCTGGAAAAGCTTATAAATGGAATTTGAATTTAAGCGAGTTAGCACGTATTTGGACCAACGGATGTATTATCAAATCTAATTTAATGAAAGAATTAGTTTCTCATTTAAAGGAAACCGATAACATTTTAACAAATAAAACAATCGTTGAAGAAGTAAAGAACTTTAAACCGTTTATGAATAAATTGGTTTCAGAATGTATATTAACAGAATTGCCTATACCTTGTTTAAGTGAATCTGTTAACTTTTTAAATATGTATACTACGGCAAATTCTTCGGCTAACATTATACAGGCACAACGCGATTATTTTGGAGCTCACACCTATCAACGTATTGATGATAATTCCGAAAAATTTTATCATACGAATTGGAACAACTAACAAAAACCACTAACTAAATCCATCACACAATGCCAACAGAAACTAAAAAGTCATTATTAAAAAAATTTATTGCAATTGTCTTGGGTTTTGGTCCAGGTATTTTTGCGATTGGTTATACCATTGGTACAGGTAGTGTGACCTCAATGATTGTGGCAGGAAGCAAGTTTGGAATGCAATTATTGTGGGTGTTATTATTAAGTTGTTTTTTTTCAGGGATTTTAATGTTTGTATACGGTAATTATGCCTTAATCACAGGTGAAACAGCATTATATGGTTTTAAAAAACATTTAAAGTATGGCAAAGTTTTGGCTATATTAATTATTGTTGGAATCACTTTTGGTCAGTGGAATTCATTAATGGGTATTTTAGGTATTTCTTCAAACATTATTTATGAAATTCTGGCTATTAATTTTGAAAACATAATTCCTTATAAATACGAATCGGTTCTTACAATTGCAGTATTGGTTATCATTATTTTTTATGCACTGATGCTGGTTGGTAAGTACACGTTTTTCGAAAAAATATTGGTCATATTTGTAACATTAATGGGCTTGTCTTTTGTACTATCATTATTTTTTGTACAACCATTACCTATAGATGTTGTCAAAGGATTAATTCCTACCATTCCTAAGGTAGCTGGTGGAAAAATGCTGGTTGCAGCTTTTGTTGGTACCACCATGGCATCTGCAACGTTTTTATCAAGACCCCTTTTTGTTAAAGGAAAAGGATGGACTATAAAAAACTTAGATCAACAAAAAAAAGATTCTATTACCGCGGCGATCTTAATATTTATTATCAGCGGAACCATAATGGCGGTAGCTAGTGGCGCTTTGTATCATCAAGGAAAAGTAGTCACTCAGGTGCTTGATATGGCAAACACCTTGGAGCCTGTAGCTGGGAAATTAGCGGTTACCATTTTCTTCTTTGGCGCTTTAAGTGCGGGGTTGTCTTCCATATTTCCATGCTTATTAATCGCACCGCTTTTGGTTGCCGATTACCAATCTGGTGAACTGGACACCAATTCAAAACAATTTAGAATCATAACCGCTCTGGCCAGTGTAGTGGCATTAATTGGCCCAGTTTTGGGATCAAATCCAATAGAAATACAAATATTATCACAGGTTTTTAATGTATTTGTTTTACCGATTGTAGTAATAGGAATTATTTTAATGGTAAATAACAAAAAAGTCATGAAAGATTACAAAACAAGTATTTGGATAAACGCAGGATTGATTGCGGCTTTCTTTTTTTCTTGTTTGATTTCTTACAATGGTGTTTTAGGTTTAATGGAATATTTCTAAAATATACTTTATTCGTTAAAAACCCTTCAGATTTTGGATAGCTTGTTAATATAACATATATTTGGTAAACCAATCTGGTAAACCACTTTTAATAAATTAAAAAATGTTTTATAAATATTTAGTAATTCTAAGTTTGTTTTTTATCACTTTATTTTCATGTAATAATGAGAAAAGTAAAGGGGTTTTAGTTAAAAACATTTCAGAATTTAATGATGCCGTTTCAAAAGCAAAACCGGGTTCTACCATAACGTTGGCCAATGGTGTTTGGAAAGATGTTGAATTGGTTTTTGAAGGCAAAGGGACGAAAGAAAACCCGATTACATTATCGGTTGAAGAAAAAGGAAAAGTAACATTGGAAGGTGCTTCAAACTTACAAATTGCGGGTGAATACTTAATAATAAAAGGACTTGTTTTTAAAAACGGATTTACACCTTCCAACGAAGTGATTTCCTTTAGAAAAAATGAAAATGAATTGGCCAATAATTGCCGTTTAACAGAATGTGTTATTGATAATTTTAGCAATCCACAACGCGATGAGCAAGATTATTGGATAGCCATTTATGGTAAAAACAATAGAATAGACCATAACCATATAGCGGGAAAAAGAAACCTTGGAGTCACTATGATTGTTGGGTTAGATACAGAAGCCAGTAGAGAAAATCATCATTTAATAGATCATAATTATTTTGGCCCGCGACCCACTTTTGGAAATAATGGTGGCGAAACATTAAGGATTGGCACGAGCCATCATGCTTTGGAAAATTCCAACACGTTAGTAGCATCTAACTATTTTGACAGGTGTAATGGCGAGCATGAAATTATTTCAAACAAATCTTGCCAAAACACGTATAAATACAACACGTTTTTTGAATCTACAGGCACTTTAACCATCCGCCACGGTAACGAAACCATGGTAGATGGCAATGTATTTATTGGAAACGGAAAACCAAGTACCGGAGGTGTAAGGGTAATTAATGAAAAGCAAACCGTTATAAACAATTACCACATAGGCTTAAAAGGATACCGTTTTAGAGGCGCATTTGTTATGATGAACGGTGTCCCAAATTCACCGCCAAACCGTTATGTTCAAGTCACGGATGCTGTTGTAAAAAATAACGCCTTTATTAATTGCGATAATATTCTATTAGGCGCAGGAAGCGATGCTGAACGTAGTGCGCCTCCAATTAATTCAACCATTTCAGACAATATATTTTACCACGAATCCAAACCTAATATATTTACTATTTATGATGATATCAGTGGAATTACCTTTGAAAACAACATCACGAGCCCGAATATTGAAACAGGTATTCCAAAAGGATTTGAAAAAGCAGACATCAAATTGGTGAAAAATGAACAAGGGTTTTTAATTCCAGAATCTCCAGCAATAAAAACCAAGGTAACTATTAGTCCAAAAATTGCAACCAAAGAAATTACAGGTGTTAGCTGGTATTCAAAAGCAGACAAGGTAGTTGCTTTAAATTCAGGTAAAACCATCAAAGTAAATCCCGGGATTAATACCTTAATAGACATTGAAAATGAATCTGAATCTGGTGATATTATTGAATTAGCATCAGGCGAAACCTATTATCTCACTAAAACTATAAATATTAACAAACCAATTTCGTTCAAGTCTAGCGGAAATAAAAAAGCGATTATTTTGTTCGAAAAAATGTCGGCTATTGATATTCAAAACGGCGGAAGTTTATCGTTGGAAGGCATCAAATTCGATGGAGCAAATGCACCGGATTATGCAGGAAATGCCGTCATTAGAACCAGTAAAAATTCAATGAACGAAAACTATAAACTTTTTATAAATAATTGTGATTTCGAAAATTTAGTGGTGAATCATTCTTTTGATGTGGTTAAGGTTTCCAAAAATACGTTTGCTGATACTTTAAGTATTCAAAACTCAAGCTTCAAAAATATTACAGGTCATATTGTAGCTTTAGATAAGGAAACAGAGGATGTTGGTGCATACAATGCCGAATACCTTATTATAAAAAACAACGTTTTTAAAGATGTACAAGGCACAGCTTTAAGATTGTACCGAGGTGGCACTGATGAAAGTACTTTTGGGCCATTTTTAGAGCTGGAACATAACGTATTTGATAATGTTGGAAACGGAAAACGAAACAAATACAATGCAGCCATTTCGCTTTACGGAGTGCAAGAAAATGACATTTCCAATAATATTTTCATCAATTCAAAAGCTATCAATATGCATTTGGTGGTTGGTGAGCCCATTGTAAATGTTTTAAACAACGATTTCTATAATTCAGATAAAATGGTTGTTACCGGCGACCAGAAGTACACGGTTGAAAATGTATGGAATTTAATTCCTAATTTTATAGAAAACACCTATCAATTATCCGATAAATCAGAATTAAAAGGAAAAGCCACCGATGGTTCTAACCTTGGATTAATTTCAAAAAAATAAACATGTTTTTAAAAAACAAGATACAACTCACCTTAGCTACGTTACTTGTTATTGTATCATCTTGCAAAGCGCAAACGAAAGAAACTTCTAACGCAAAAAAAATAAATAATCAAGAACACCCAAGTTTAATACTAACTAAAGGCGGGGTTGAAAAAATAAAAGCACAATTAGGAACCGTACCTCTTTTTGATGAAACTTTGGCCAAAGTAAAAGCTGAAGTTGATACCGAAATTTTAAACGGCATTGAAGTTCCTATTCCAAAAGATTATTCAGGAGGTTATACACACGAGCGTCACAAAAAAAACTTTTTAATCTTACAAAAAGCAGGCGTTTTATATCAAATATTAGATGATGAAAAATATGCGAAGTATGTTAAAGACATGCTTTTGGAATACGCTAAAATATATCCAACACTGCCAATACATCCACAAACCCGATCATATGCGCGTGGTAAATTGTTTTGGCAGAGTTTAAATGATTCCAATTGGTTGGTATATGTGAGTCAAGCCTATGATTGCGTGTATAATTATTTAACAGAAAAGGAACACAACCTTTTAGAAAAAGACCTATTCAGACCGTTTGCTAAATACATTTCCGTGGATAACCCTAAATTTTTCAATCGTGTCCACAACCACGCTACTTGGGGCAACGCAGCAGTTGGTATGATTGCATTGGTTATGGATGATGACAAATTATTAGAAACCGCTTTACACGGATTAAAAAAAGACAATATAGACCCTAATGAGAAAGATGATGATGGTGCGTTTATTAAAAAGAAGGGGCAAAAAGTAGGTTTTCTTGCCAATTTGGAAGAACCATTTTCACCCGATGGTTATTTTACCGAAGGGCCCTATTACCAGCGTTATGCTATGTATCCATTTCTGGTTTTTTCGGAGGCTTTACAAAATGTAAAACCTGAGCTAAAAATTTTAGAATATAAAGATGCTGTGTTATTAAAATCAATTAATACGTTGTTGAATTTAACAGATGCCGATGGTAACTTTTTTCCATTAAACGATGGACAAAAAGGCATGTCTTATTATTCAAGGGAATTGGTATCGGCGGTAGATATAGGCTATTATTTTGGAGGCAAACAAACCGATTTATTATCCATCGCCAAAGATCAAGGCGAAGTGTTGTTGGATGATACCGGTTTATCGGTAGCCATGGGTATTCGAGATGGTTTAGAAACACCTTTCGTTAAAAAATCCATCAACCTCTCTGATGGTAAAAATGGCGATGAAGGTGGTGTTGCTATTTTACGTGCAGAAGGTTCTAAAGAAGAACTAACTTTGGTATTGAAATATACTGCACAAGGGTCGAGTCATGGTCACTATGATAAGTTATCTTTTTCATATTATGAAGGTGGTAACGAAGTGATACAAGATTACGGAATGGCTCGATTTGTAAACATCCAACAAAAAGGTGGCGGCAATTATTTAAAGGAAAACACCACTTGGGCTAAACAAACCATTGCTCATAATACCATCAATCAAAATGAAACATCAGACTTTAACGGCAATTTTGAAATCGGTAATTTAAACCATTCAGATAAATATCTTTTTGATGTTTCCAACCCGAATATTCAAGTTATTAGTGCCACAGAAGTAAATGCGTATCCAGGCACAGAATTGCATAGAACCATGGCACTTATAAAAGCTGCTAATTTTGAAAACCCTTATTTGTTAGATATTTATAAAATCAATTCTAAAACCGAAAATCAATACGATTTACCATATTATTATTTAGGTCAACTCATGTCAACCAATTTTAAATACACTAAACCGGATGAGCTGAAACCCTTGGGAACTAAAAGCGGTTATCAACATTTATGGGTAGAAGGTGAAGGCAAATCAGATTCAGGATTAGCTAAGATTTCATGGTTTAATAAAGAACGGTTTTACAGTTTAACTTCAGTGGTTTCGAACAAAGACGACTTAATATTCACTAGAATTGGTGCGCACGATCCAGATTTCAATCTTAGAAATGACCCTGGTTTTATGATCAGAAAAAAGAATAGTAAAGACTCTTATTTTGTATCTTTATTAGAATCACATGGGCATTATGATCCTGTTAATGAAATTGCAACCAATGCGTTTAGCAATATTAAAAACTTAAATATAGTATTTAACAATGATGACTATATAGCTATAAGTATCAAAACTGAAAATGGAAATACAAGTATGTTTTTGTTTTCGTTTAATGACAATTCAAAAACCAGTAAACATCAAATAAAAATAGAGGATAAAACCTATGATTGGATAGGTGTTTATCAATTAACAGAAATAAATAAATAAAAAATTATGAACCTTCCATAACGAGAACTTGATACTCAAGGGAATGATTATATGGAAGCAACATATGACCTTTAAAAAAACAATAAATATAAACATATGAAACGATTTAGTGAAAAGTACATCATCACAAAAGAAATGGAATGGGAAGAACTGGGAGGAGGCGTATCAAGAAAGTTCTTAGGTTACGATAATCAAATCATGATGGTAAAAGTAAAATTTGAGAAAGGAGCGTTAGGTGCCCCACATCAACATTTTCATACGCAAGCTACCTATTGTGTTTCAGGTAAATTTGAATTTGAAATTAATGGAGAAAAGAAAATTGTAGAAGCAGGAGATGGCGTGTATATTGAGCCAAATTTATTGCATAGTGCAGTTTGTTTGGAAGAAGGGATGCTAATTGACACATTTAGTCCTGTAAGAGAAGATTTTTTAAGTGGTGGCGCGGTATCTTATTTTGGAGATAAAAAGGCATAAGAAAAAATCTGCTGGCCCAATTAGAGAAGATTTCATGCAGTAAATTCTTTCTTTTAAGAATTATTTTGTTAAAATGTTATATCAATACCATAATTTTTCCTAAAAAAATTGTTTTTAACAAAATTTTATATATATTTGGTAAACCAATTTGGTCAACCAGTTTGGTTTACCAAGTTTTGAATCCTGGATAAATTGCTTTTAATAATTGCTTTTCTGGATTTAATTAATAAAAAAAAGGACAGGTGCACACCTATCCTTTTAGAAAATTTACTTCTTGTTGGAGGGAAGTAAAACCTAATACATGCTATTACTTTAATAAAAACATGTGTTCTACAAAAGTACTAAAAAAATAGTTAGGACATAGTTGATTTATTAAAGTGAAATTTTTAATTAGATCGTGCTTATCACGATTTGTAAAAGAGAACAACTAAATAAACTTTAAACTTTAAAAAACTAATTATGAATTTAAAAAACAAGCTGGTTCTTACTGCTTTATTGCTTTTCAATATGGCAGTATTCGCTCAAAACACTACCGTAAGTGGTCAAGTTGTGTCTGCAACCGATAACATCCCAATTCCTGGTGTCAATGTTATTGTAATGAATACAACTAGAGGTACCACAACAGATTTTGACGGAAATTATCAAATTCAAGTTAACAAAGGGGATGTACTTCAATTCTCCTATATTGGGTTTGTTACACAAACACAAATTGTTAATGAACAAAAAACAATCAACCTTTCATTAGTTGAAGATTTAGCTAAATTAGATGAGGTGGTTGTTATTGGTTATGGTACACAGAAGAAAAGCCATTTAACAGGATCTATTTCTAAGGTGGTCAATGAGGATTTAGATCAAATAGCCGTCTCAAGGGTTGATGATGCTTTGATAGGTCAAGTTTCTGGTGTTAATATCCAAGCAACCGACGGTGAAGCTGGTGCGGCGCCATCCATAAGTATAAGGGGTGTAGGTTCTATGGCCGGAGATTCAACACCGTTAGTAGTGGTTGATGGTGTTATAGTAAGTTCAGATTTTTTAGGATCTTTAAACATGAATGATGTGGCTTCTTTTGAAATTTTAAAAGATGCAGCGTCTTCATCTATTTATGGTTCTAAAGGCTCTAACGGAATTATCATGATTACTACAAAAGGAGGTAAAGAAGGTAAAACAAGAATTAGCTACAGTACCTTTTCTGGGTATAAAACGGCAAGACGCAGCGATGCCTATACCTTTTCACTTGCCGATACTGCAGCGGCAGAATTGGCAGCTACTGGGTCTAATTCAGATAGAACATTAAGCAAACTGCGCATTGGTATTGATCGCTCTTGGCAAGATGTGATTTTTGATGGTGGAAATATAACCAATCAATCCTTTAGCGTTAGAGGGGGAAGTGAAAAAACAAAATTTAGTGCGGGCTTAAATTATTTACATGATGAGGGCGTACTATTAACAGATGATTATAAAAAATATGGCATCAACCTTAAGGTGGATACCAAGATAAATGATAAACTTTCATTTGGAGCTAATCTAAGCCCATCGGTTACCAACAGAAGGCGTTTTGATGGCTCAACACATGATATCTTAAGACAAACCAATTGGTTGCCAGTATATCTTGACGCAACCACTATTAATCAAATTAATAGATTCACATTTCCTGACGCACAAATTGGTGATTATGCAACTCAGTATATGTTTGATGGTTATGATGTTGCTACAGGACAATATGTGCCTTCAGGAGGAACTAATATCAGTAATACATCAAACGCCAATCCTGCTGCTAAAATATTGGAACGCGACCGTAGGGATGTGAAAATGAAATTATATGGTAGTGTATATGGTACTTATGAGATTATTGATGGCTTAAGTTTCAGGACATCACTTCTGGGCTCTTATCAAGACACTAAAAGAACCAGATGGCAAGGTGTTAAATCCAATAGAAACGGGGCTTCTGCAGCAGATATGAATGAGATTACCCAAAGAGAGACTTACTTAATATGGGAAAATTTCCTTACTTATAATAAATCTTTTGGAAAGCATGATTTCAATGCGGTATTAGGTGTATCTGGAGAAAAAACAAATTCATTTTTCTCTACCATTACAGGAATTGGATATACCAACGATCTCGTAAAACAAATTGCGTACGCTACTTTTATATCAGATGCAGATGCCTTTGAATGGGAAAAAACCGTGTTATCTTATGTTTCAAGGCTTAATTACGCCTATGATGACAAATATTTATTTTCTTTAAGTTTGAGACGGGATGGCAGTTCCATTTTTGGTAAAAATTTTAAATATGGAAATTTCCCGGCAGCCTCTATTGGATGGAATATTTCCAAAGAGGAATTCCTCCAGGACAGCGATATCATAAACAACTTAAAAATTAGGGCTAGTTATGGTGTTACCGGTAATGATAGGCTTAACACTGGCAGTGTAGATCCAGATGTGAGCAGTAGCACCAGTAATTTAAGCACGGGTAGTATCCTGGTTGATTATTATCCTTCTTTGGCGTTGTTAAGTGCAACCTCAGCCGTTGTTGGTGGAAATCTTGTTGGAGGATTTAATCCTGCCAATATTCCCAATGCGGAATTAAAATGGGAACGATTGATTGAAATTAATCCGGGAGTTGACTTTGGGTTGTTTAACAATGCCATATCAGGTTCAGTAGATTATTACCAAAGAACAAGCGATCAGTTGCTTTTGTATAACCCTATCTCTGTTACAACCGGGTTTGATGCTGCCTTAGTTAATCTGGGCAAGGTTAAAAATGAAGGTGTCGAAATAGAACTTCGAACCAGAAACATTTCTACCGAGAAATTTAAATGGTCTTCAACCATTATCGCAACTACAAACAAAAATACTTTGGTTGATTTTGCAGATTCCAATGGTCAAATCACCAATGTTGACAGTAAAAGAGCCGCAGAATGGATAAATTTAGAAGGGCAACCCATTTCTACTTTTTATGGTTGGGTGGTAGATAAAGAAATACCTTTGGAATATATAAACGATCCCTATCATCCGGTTGGTGGTCAAGCCCAAGATGTATATGTAAAAGATTTAAATGGGGATGGTATAATTGATGATGATGACAAGGCCGCCTTGGGCGATCCCTATCCAGATTTAATTTGGAGTTTTACAAACAATTTTAAAATAGGTGATTTTGATTTCAGTTTTATGATACAGGCAAACCAAGGTGCTGAAGTGCGGAACATGGCAGACCAGTATATGTTCAATCAATTTAATAGCGCCCAAGATTACAATACGGCCACAACACCAAATCAAGGATTTATCAAAGAAAAGATCTTTACTGATGCGATTATTCAAGATGCATCTTATATAGCGTTGCGTAATGTAAATATTGGTTATAATTTCCCTAAGGATTATATTTCAAAATATGGCATTAGTGGTTTGAGAATATACGCTACCGGACAAAATTTAATATATAAAACGGCAGCTAATTATACAGGTTGGAATCCTGAATCCATAGATAGGACAAGCCCAACAACTTATGGATACCAAAGAGGGGGATCGCCTATTTATAGTACCGTATCTTTAGGTTTAAATCTTGATTTTTAATTCAAAATCCAATAAATTAAAAAAATATATTATGAAACAAATAAAAATTATAGTAACACTTTTGGTAAGCGCTGTAATTGCTTCGTGCCAAAGTGACTTTTTGAATCCAGCACCTACATCGGGAGTAACTACCGGAAACTATTTCACCAACGCAGAGGAATTAGAAACCGCCGTTATAAATATGTATGATGGTATTCAAGGAATAAACTCTACTAATAACGATGACAACCATGGTGTTCAGTACGAGTTTTATCTAACAGAGATGCGCAGCGACAATACCAGGACTAAGAGCCAGGAGGGTGAAGCAGCCCAGTTTGAAAGTTATGATGTTGTTGCCACCAATGGTATAGTGGCAGATTATTATGCCAGCTTTTATAACGTTATTTTTAGAGCCAATGTGGTTTTGGAAAATTTGGGTGTTATTCAAGACACTGACGTAGCTGCTTCTTTTGAAGGAGAAGCAAAATTTGTAAGAGCCTATGCCTATTTTAATTTAGTGCGCCTTTTTGGGGATATTCCGTTAATAGACCGGGTAATATCACCTACAGAAACTGATGTTCAATTTACAAGAGTTCCAAAAGCATCAATATATACTCTTATTGAGAGTGATCTTACCACAGCGGTTACCGCTTTGGATAACACCTACAAAACAAGAGCTTCAAAAGCGGCTGCGCAAGCATTATTGGCAAAAGTTTATTTAACTGAAGGTAAGTATTTGCCAGCTCAAAATCTGTGTGAAGACATTATTTCCGGATCGGGAGGTTATGATTTAATGGACAACTTTTATGACGTATTCTATTCAGAAAGAAACAAGGAAATTATTTTTGCAATTGGATATGAGCAAGGATTAAGCAGTGACAGCCAAAATTTTTCTGCGGAATGGATGAATGGTGTAGGGAGGACTTCTGGAGTGAATTATGTTACGGATGATGCCATTTCAGCACTTAATGCGGCAGGGGGAGACCGAACACAATATTCTTTTAGAACAGATCCTTTTCAAATGACACAAACCCAAGTAGCTAAGTATTTTCCTAATGGAGATAGTGGCGGAGCTACTGGAAGAATATTTGCCTCCGATCCTACACTGGCGGGCAACGATTGGATTGTCCTTCGATATGCAGATGTGTTATTAATGCATGTGGAGGCCATATTGGCTGGTGGTTCAGACACGAGCAACAGCGCTGCGTTGGCTTCTTTTCAGAAAATAAGGAACAGAGCGGGGTTAACAACACTGGTAACCAATATTACCAAAGATGATTTATTGTTGGAGAGACGTGTGGAATTTGCTTTTGAAAATCAACGGCTGTTTGACCTTTTGAGGTTTGGAAGAGCAGAAGCAGTATTTTCTGCCTTTTCAAATACAAATGGATATAGTTATTCTTCATCAGATCTTTTATTGCCACTTCCCCAAAACGAAATCAATCTTAGTAAGGGAGTAATGTCCCAGAATCCTGGATACTAATAATTTTAATTAAATTAAAAAGACAATAACATGAAAAATAAATTTAAAATAAAAAGACTATTGAACTCTAGTTATGTGTTGATGGTTTCAATATTTATGAGCCTTGGCTTCTTTGCCTCATGTGATCCTTCAATACCAAGTTTAGAATACGATCTGCCTGCCGCAAATAGCAAACCGGACGCAACACCACCCTTAGCCAGTTTTTCGGCTTCGGTTACAGATGACTATTTAACATATACATTTGCCAATGCATCAACAAGTGCAACAGATTATCTTTGGGATTTTGGTGATGGTAATACATCAACAAGTGTTGATGGTTCTAACACATATCCTACAGAAGGTACTTATACCATTACTTTGACTGCTTCAGATAAACTGGGAGTAACCAGTACGTATTCGCTGGATATTGAAGTGGTAGAGCCAGAAGTACCATTGGCAATTGTACCAACGATTTTAAATCCAAGTTTTGATGAGCCAGGTGATGATGGAAAATATACAACTCCTTGGGTTGATAGCAATTTAGGAAAAACGATACAAATATCAACCAGTTCAAGTTTTGTTGGCACAAAATCGGCAAAATTCCCAAATGCGGATACAGATCCTAGGGTAGCGTATCAATCAGGTATCGCGGTGACTCCGAATACGGACTATGTGATTTCGTATAATTATTCTATTGAAACTGGAGATGCTTCATCTATTATCGTTTCAATTTTAGGAGGAACAGTTACAAGCCCAGCGGAAGTTGCCGGTGCAACTATTGCATCTTTTACGGGGACTGTTCAGGTTGGGAAAACACCTTTTGAAACAGTTGGTATCGCCTTCAATTCAGGTGCTAACAGTAGTATTTCTATACATATAGCGAATACGGGTACTGCAACTGGTTATGTTGAAGAATTTACAGCAGCATTGAACTAATATATCATTTGTAAAAATGTAACAATGAGTATTTAAGCTTGTTTTAAGTTATTTTCTCGGTTACATTAATGATTAGTAATTATATTTTAAGTAAAGATGAATAAAATCCGAAAAGAATTTGTTTTAGTTTTAGTATTGGCTTTTCTTTCTGTTAACGCTACTTGTCAAGATAAGACAAGTAGTGTGACAGATTCGGATAAAAAAATTGAAAAAAACGATAAAAATAAAAAAAAGAAAAAATACAAATTACCAAAAATCGATTTAAGCCATTGGAGTGTTACAACACCGGCTTTAAATGAAAAAGGGAATGCAACAAATGTTGAACCACCGGAAATATTAAATTACGCAACCGATGAAAGGCTTTTGCCTTACATGTACAATGATTCAACAAGTGGCACCTTAATGTTTTATGCGTATCCAAGTGAAGCAACAACGGCCAATACCAAATATTCGCGTACAGAATTACGTGAGCAAATGGAACCGGGAAACAATGATGTTAACTGGACCTTTGCACAAGGTGGCACCATGAAAGGAAAACTTGCCATGGATCAAATTACCAAAGATTCAGAAGGTAAATATCATAAAGCCATCATCATGCAAATACATGGTAGATTGACTGATAAACAACGTGATTTAATAGGGCAAAAAGACAATAACGCACCACCCATTTTAAAAATATATTGGCAAGATGGTAAAATACGTGTTAAAACGAAAGTACTTAAAAATTTAAGTGCTACAGATGAAGAATTACTTCACGAAGACGCCTGGGATGATGACGAAGGTTTCAATTTTAAACAAGAAGTAGGTTTTGGAAAGTTCACTCTGGAAGTAAGAGTGACAGACGGCAAAATGATGGTTATTTTAAACAACCATGAATATAAGGTTTATGAAAATATCCATATGAAAAAATGGGGGATTTTTGAAAACTATTTCAAAGCCGGCAATTATTTTCAATCCAGAGATGAAGGCGCCTTTGCAAGGGTAAAGTATTATGAATTAAAAGTTAGTCATTAAATTTTTATAAAAAATGAAAATAAAGAGTCAATTTTATAAAAGCATAATAGGGTCATTTGTATTAATGATGCTTTTAGCAATTATTAATTTAAGTTGTCAAGCAAACAATACTGATGATGAAAAGCCTGTGGTAGTAGTTGATGATGTTGTAACTGATACGGAAACTGATACTGTTGGTACTGTTGATGAATCTGGTTATAAACTTCCAAATATAGATTTAAGCCATTGGAAAGTAACGTTGCCAATTGGCAATCCAACAGAAGTCATGCCTCCAGAAATTTTAAATTATGCTACCAATGCAACTTTAAAGCCATTTTTTTATAACGATTCAATAAACGGGGCTTTAGTATTTTACACCTACCCAGAATCCTCAACTGCAAATTCATCGTATTCCAGAACAGAATTGAGAGAGCAAATGGTTCCAGGGAGCAATAGTACAAATTGGACGTTTATTACAGGTGGAAATATGAAAGGCACGTTGTCAATGGATGAAATATCAAAAGATGCGAGTGGAAATTATCATAAAACCATTATCATGCAAATTCATGGTATTTTAACCAATGCACAACGTGATTTAATAGGGCAAAGTGATAATAATGCACCACCCATGCTAAAAATATATTGGCAAGATGGGTATGTGCGAGTAAAAACCAAGATATTGAAAGATTTAAGCACAAATGATACCGATATTTTACGCACAGATTCATGGACAGATGATGCTGGCTATACGTTTCCTAAATATGTGGGTTTTGAAAAATTCACTTTAGAAGTTAAAGTGACCAGCGGAAAAATGGAAGTGATTTTGAATAATGAAGAGTCAAAAGTTTATGATAGCGTACATATTCAAAAATGGAATGTGTTTGAAAATTATTTTAAAGCGGGCAATTATTTAGTCACTATTGATTGGGGGGCATTTGCAAGAGTTAAATATTACGATTTAGTAGTAACTCATTAATAATAAAAAAACTAAATGTTTTTATAAACCTTTGTTTATTATTTTTTTAATTTTATACCCAAAAGCGTGGTTAACCAATTTTAAAGAAGTTTTATGAATTTAGAGGTATTATCAATAAATGACAATCAAGAATTACAAAACATGGTAATTGATAAAATACGGGAATTAATAAATTATAAAAATTTAGAACCTGAAGATAAAATGCCTTCAGAACGCATGTTGTCTGAAAAATTTGGTGTGAGTCGTGGTGTTGTGAGAGATGCCATTCAAAAATTGGAATTCTATGGGTTGTTAAAATCCATTCCACAAAGCGGAACCTTTATAGCAGATGTTGGCGGAATTGCCATGAACGGTATCATTGATGATATTTTACAGTTAGAAACCCCAGACTTTAAATCATTGGTTGAAACACGTATATTATTAGAATTAAAAACAGTAAAATTGGCGGCATTAAGAAGAACAGACGAAGATTTAAATAGTATGAAAAGGGCTCTTAATGCATATTCAAAAAAGGTTTTAAATAATGAAGATGCCGTACAAGAAGATTTATTGTTTCATTTAGCCATAGCAAAAGCAAGTAAAAATAGCACTATGAATACCTTTATGCTTTCAATAACGCCTGGAATTATTACCAATTTTGCTAAATATCATGTTTGCGATGAGGGTTTGGCTATGTCAGGAATAGATGAACATATGGCTATTTATGAAGCTATAAAGGATCAAAATACTACATTGGCTAAAGAAAAAATGAAAGGACATTTTAAAACACTATACCAATATTGTTATAGCAAATAAATAATCAATCAAGAATTGAAGATGCACAGCTTCAAATTTTGATAAAATAAAATATTTTGGAGGGCAGTATTATTTAATATAGTAATTGTTTTAATAAAGCATTTCTTCACTCAAAGAGGTTAGAAATATTTATTATCATTATT
>Ga0207906_1000300_pt1 | contig 23108 bp, 5 predicted proteins | sample LinPmetageLP37_FD_184050 | JGI IMG/M metagenome (GOLD analysis project Ga0207906, IMG submission 184050) | Marine viral communities from the Pacific Ocean - LP-37 (SPAdes) | ecosystem: Environmental > Aquatic > Marine > Oceanic | place: Pacific Ocean | collected 2010-06-16 | reverse complement strand
CCAGAAGAACCACCTGTTATTAAGACAACTTTAGACATACTATTAAATGAAAAATTAATAATGTAAAATTAACAATGAAATTAATTAAAATGGTATAAAATGAAAAAAGATTTGATAGCTTACACTAACAAATCTTTAGTTATTTTTTTAAGTCCTTTCCTTTGGAAAGGATTTAGGATAGGCTAAAAAAAGGCAAGCTACCTACATCACACCGCTACGACCATTTACCTTTGCTTCGTTCCCGATCTGGAGGATTCAACAGGAGCTGGTTGTGTAGGACTTGCCGGTTGCAAAGATACAACCTTTTAAAATTTTCACAATGATTTTTTAAACTGATTTTAAATAAATATCTTGCTTAAAATTTACAAACAACATGAATAGTTTTAAACAGCTCACAATCATATTTTTAGGGGTTTTATTTATCGCCTGTGGCACAAATACCGGTCAAAAAAAAAGTGATTTTAAATTAAATACCAACTCAAAAAATAAAACCTTTTCAAATAGTGAAACATTAATCTTATCAATTGACAATCCAAAAGGTCACACCATTGATTCTATTTTGTACACTTTAGATGGCAAGAAAATTCAAAAATCAACACCTTTAATAAATTTCAAATTAGGCAAACAAAATATTGAAGCGACTGTTTATTTTAATAATGAACATCAATCTGTAGTCCAGAATATTACCATATTAAATAGTGAGGTTCCAAAAATATATACCTATAAAATAATTAATGAATACCCACATGATATGACTTCATATACTCAAGGTTTGGAATTTTTTAACGATACATTATACGAAAGTACGGGTCAATACAAAGAATCCAAACTTAGGAAAGTAGATTATAAAAGCGGAAAAGTTTTAAAAAACTTCAATCTGGCTGATGCGTATTTTGGTGAAGGCTTAACTATTTTAAACAACAAAATTTATCAATTAACCTGGAAAAAGGGCACTGGGTTTGTTTATGATGTGAATACTTTTAAAAAAATTGACAGCTTTAAATATGGAAAAAGCAAAGAAGGTTGGGGATTAACTCACAACAAGAATATTATTTATAAAAGTGATGGTACTGAAAAAATATGGCTTTTGAATCCAGATACGCTTATTGAGCAAGAAAATATTCAAGTATATACCAATAAAGGTAAAATTGTAGGTATTAATGAAATGGAATGGGTTAACGGAAAAATTTATGCCAACCGTTATCAAAAAGATGGTGTAGCCATTATTAACCCAAAAAACGGTGCGGTGATTGGTGTCATAGATTTTTCGCCATTAAAAAAACTGGTTACACAACATGAGGGTTTGGATGTATTAAACGGTATAGCATATAACCCAAAAACGAATACTGTTTTTGTTACAGGAAAGCGCTGGGACAAATTGTTTGAAGTTGAAATAATAGAGAATTAAATGTTTAGATTACCTATTAAATACTTTAGAGTTCTTGGCATTATTGCTATATGCTTTATTCATTCCGGATTAATTGCACAAGTTCAAAAAGAAAATTTTTCAAATGCAAATGAATCTGTAGAACCTGCTTCAGAAGACATAAAAGCCCAAATTGAAACCATTATTTCACAATTAACCTTAGAGGAAAAAGTATCTCTGTGCCACGCACAATCTAAATTTAGCACCAAAGGCATTCCACGGTTGGGTATCCCGGAAATTTGGATGTCTGATGGCCCTCATGGCGTAAGAGCAGAAATAAACTGGGATGATTGGGGTTATGCCAAGTGGACGAATGATTCTATAACAGGTTTTCCGGCATTAACCTGTTTAGCAGCGACCTTCCATCCGGAATTATCTGAACAATACGGGTTTAGTATTGGTGAAGAAGCGCGTTACAGAAAAAAGGATGTCCTTCTTGCTCCTGGCGTAAATATCTACCGAACGCCTTTAAATGGTAGAAATTTTGAATATATGGGAGAAGACCCGTTTTTAGCCTCCGTGATGGCGGTTCCATACATAAAAGGTGTTCAAAAAAATGGTGTTGCTGCATGTATTAAACATTATGCACTAAATAACCAAGAAGTATGGCGAAATGAAATAAATGTTGAAGTAAGTGACAGGGCCTTATATGAAATTTATTTACCGGCATTTAAAGCAGCCGTTACTGAAGGCCATGTGTGGTCGGTTATGGGAGCTTATAATAAATTTAGAGGGCAGCATTGTTGCCATAATGAGTTGTTATTGAATAAAATTTTAAAAACAGATTGGAATTTTGATGGCGTCGTCATTACAGATTGGGGTGGCGCCCATGATACTTGGGAATCAGCACTTTTTGGGTTAGATATTGAAATGGGCACAGGAACAGACGGACTTGGAACCTCAAAAGTATCGCATTATGAGCACTATTATTTAGCAAGGCCCTTTTTAGAATTGCTTAAATCTGGAGAGATAGATGAATCAATTGTTGATGATAAAGTGAGACGGATTCTCAGGTTAATGTACAGAACTAATTTAAACCCCAATCGTCCACTTGGTAATAAAAATACTATTGAACATCATCAAGTAGCTCAAAAAGTAGCTGAAGAAGGTATGGTACTGCTTAAAAACAAAGATGCTTTTTTTCCTATAAAAGATGATAAGCAGTTAACTATTGCGGTTATTGGTGAAAACGCCACTAGGCCAATGACCATTGGAGGAGGCTCATCAGAATTAAAAGTACAGTTTGAAATATCCCCTTTAGAAGGCCTAAAAAAAAGATATAAAAATGCCACCATAATTCATACCATGGGTTATGCTTCCGGACCGTCAGTCTATGATAAAGTAATGCCATCTAACCTTAATGCAGATTCCTTAAAAACGGAAGCCATTAATGTGGCTAAAAAAGCGGACCTTGTTTTATTTTTTGGCGGCCTCAACAAAAGTCACCTTCAAGATTGCGAAAATGGCGACCGAAAATCGTATCATCTGCCTTTCGGACAAGATGACCTCATCAATGATATTTTAAAAGTCAATAAAAATGTTGGGGTATTTTTAATTTCTGGTAATGCTGTTGCCATGCCTTGGATAGACGAGGTAAAAGGCATCTTTCAGACGTGGTACCTTGGCAGTATGACTGGATATGCCATTGCAAATATAATAAGTGGTGATGTGAACCCTTCAGGAAAATTACCGTTTACATTTCCTGTAAAATTAGTGGATAATGGGGCACATTATTATGGCGAATTATCATATCCCGGTGATGGCATTAATGAATATTATAAAGACGATATTTTAGTTGGATACAGATGGCACGAAACTAAAAACATTAAACCACAATTTTCATTTGGGTATGGCCTATCGTATACTTCTTTTAATATTTCAGCAGCCAAAACTGATAAGAAACTTTATGATTTTAAAGATACTATTAAACTGAGTTGTAATGTTACTAATACAGGATTGAAAGATGGATCAGAAGTAGTTCAGGTGTACATAGGCAAACCTAATTCAAAAGTTTTAAGGGCTGTAAAAGAATTGAAAGGTTTTAAAAAAGTTAATTTAAAAACAAAAGAAACCAAAACGGTTGAAATCTCCATTGATGTTAATACATTAGCTTTTTATGATGAATCTATTTCTGACTGGAATGTTGAAAAAGGAAACTATATTGTTTATGTGGGTAATGCCTCCAATCAAATTGACCAAACCATAGAAATACAAGTGACACAATAGCAAAAATAGATTATTTCTGTTTTTCCTGATATTTGAAAAACATCTGAGAAATAGGAATCATTAAAAGTGCTACCATTACAAATACAAAAAAGGCATTTTTTAATCCGAAAGCATGCGACAAATATCCAATCAGCGGTGGCCCTATGAACATACCAAGGATACCATAAGTTGAAATGATGGAAATGGCCATTCCTGGCGAATATTTTTTGGAAGTTCCTGCTAATGCAAAAGTCATTGGGAAAATTGCAGCAGTACCAAATCCTACAAGACAGAACCCTAATAGTGCGGTCCAAAAATAAGGGAATATAATAGCCACTAAAATACCTGTTGAAATAACTGTTGAACTAAGTATATATGTTTTTTTAGTTCCAATTTTATGTATTAATCTATCCGAATAAAATCTGGATAACGCCATACAAGTCATAAAAGAAAGATACCCATACGTAAAGATCCTTTCTTTAATAACTTCTTTAAAATACACACCACTCCAATCAAACATACCACCTTCAGAAATGGCCGCTAAAAAAATAAGAATCCCTAAGTATAAAATAAATGGATCTGGTTTTCCAAAAATTATTGTATTCCCCGTTGGAGATTTATCATTCCTAATTGTAAACTGGTACGCTAAAAAAATGATACCCATTGAAAACACTGAAACTCCCAGTAAATGATTGGCAATACCAATATTTAATTTGACCATTAGTGTAGAAAAGGCGACCCCAAATAACCCACCCGTACTCCAAAGTCCATGAAAGGAACCCACAATACGTTTTTCAAATTTTCTCTGGATAATTATGGATTGCGTATTCATTGCTATATTCAGAATTCGCATAAAAAAAGAAAAAAAACTAATGGCTATAATGATAGTTAAAGTTGATTGCGCAGAACCTATCCAGATTAAAGAAAATAAAAATAAAATAAAGGCCACTAATAACGGTTGCCGACTATCAAATTTAGATACTAACCAACCTGAAATTGGTAACCCAATCAAAGAACTTATTGGCATTGCCAAAAGTATAGTACCCAATTGGGCATCATTAAGGTTGAAAAATGTTTTAATTGTAGGTATTCTGGAAGCCCAGGTTGCAAAACAAAGTCCTGATAAGAAAAAATAGGTACTTAATGCAAAGCGTTGCTTAACTTTTAATTCCATGACTACTTACATTCCATTTCAACAAAGATGAGTCATTTCAAAAGAGAAAAAGACTACTGCTTTATTTTTTTAAGAATGCAAATTTACCCATTTGAATCCATTAGAATAAACTTCTGTTAGAAATAATATAAAACTTCAAAATGCTGGGTTATCATTAATGTACAGGGCTTTGTGTACACGGACAATTACTAATGCTTTGTAAAAAGTCAAAACCAATGGTTACAACATGCGTACCTGAATTGAAGGATGATAATTGGTTCATTGTTATTTGATAGGAGTATCCAAAATAAAAATTAGCCTTTTTAAATCCGAACATAGGCCCAACATTTAATGGTTTTAAAAGTTGGTCGTTCAAAAACCGGTATGATATTCCTGCCCAATAATAATCTTCATATTTGTTATACTTTCTGAATTTAAAATTAATATCCGTACTTGAACGTTTATCATTGGCAAATAATTGATAATAAACTGAAGGTTCAAATTCTATTTTACTATTAGTCTTACTTTTAAACACATATCCGGTAAAGACTTGATAGTTAAGAAGTAAATCGGGTTCAACACCTGAAAAATTTCTAATATCCTTAGCCAAAATATTACTCGCATTAAAACTGAGATAATATCCTTTGTTTCTATACAGAGCACCAACATCAAAATTATTATTTGAAATTGACCTGTTGTCTGTAATAAATGGATCTACAATTGGTATTTCATAAGTTGGATTAAAATTATTAATGTTAATTTTAAAATTATTAATATTATAAGATATCCCAAAAGACAGATACTGCTTTTCATAATAATCTAAAATAAGATGATGTGCAAATGAAAATTTCACACCAGTTTGTGCTGTATAACCGTTTTTATCATTATACAATGATATTCCAACTCCAGAACGGTCCGCAATCCTAAAATCGGCATATAACGATTGGTTATCGGGAGCATCTTTAATACCTACCCATTGGGTTAACCCATTGGCCCTAATTCTAAGATTGTCGCCAATTCCGGCATATGTAGGCGATACCACAAAATTATTATCAGCTAAATATTGCGTAAATACAGGCAAATTTAACTCTTGGCCATAACTAGTAGCAATCATCATTAGAAGAAAAAATACTATTAGCTTTTTCATTTTATTAAATATTATTTTAGATATCATAAACACCCATTATTACTATTATCTATACAGTGTAAAATGACCTACAAATTCACGGCTATCTTTAGTATCATTGAGTTTTAATGTGTACCAATAATCTCCCGAAGGCAACTCAACGCCCTTATATTTTCCATCCCATTTTTCTCCAAGACGATAGGTTGCTACTTTACGGCCGTATCTGTCAAATATTAAAAACACCAGGTTTTTATAATTTAAAGTACAACCAGGAGCCCAAGTGTCTTCAACACCATCGTTATTTGGTGTGAAATAGTTTGGTATGCAGATATCAATGTACTCCATATATTTAGTGGCTGTGGCCTCACATCCGTTAGCATCTGTCACAGTAATCACATAATCACCTGATTTATAAATGATAATGCTGTCAGAATTACCTGAGAATTCGCCATTAACGGTGTATTGGTACACTCCAGACCCTCCAGTTGCTACTGCAACAATCTCATTTAATCCACCATCAATCAATACCAATGTCAATGGGTCTATTTGATCAATATCAAACATTGGAGTCCTTTGAATACAACCATTGGTATGTCTTACATCAATATAATGATTGGTTCCCGCTGCAACATTTGTGAAAATGTTACTAGCTACATAAGCTGCGCCATCCAATGAATAATCCAAATCTACGGGATTTACGCTGGCATCAACCGTTACGGTAACTGTGTTGGAAGCTGAATTATTTATACAACTATCATCAACATCAGCCATCGGATTTATAGTTACTGCTTCAGGGAATGCGATGGTCCATTCTGTTTCACAACCTAAGTTATCACGTACATAAACTATGTGATCACCACCACTTAATCCTGTAAAATCAAACTGGATTTGTGCTAAAGTTCCTATTGTATAAACGCCGTTATAATCATCTAAACTCACACTATAAGGAGCTGTTCCTCCTGAAAGGTCAATACTAAATTCGCCATCCATATCTCCAGAACAAACCTCTGGCAGCAATGATCCAGCAACGACATTCAATATTAACGGACTTGGTTCTGTTATTGTGAAATTAATCATCACAAAACAACCTAATTCATCCTGAGCTATGACATCATAGATACCAGGCGCCAGATCATTAAATACATTGGATACAAAAAACTGATTTAATTGTGGAGATATAGCATATTTAATTTGACCGGTTCCACCAGAAGCATTTATTTCCACCGTTCCATTATTGGATCCATTACAAGTAACATCACTTTTTATATACGGAGCTATTAATGGTGAAGCAGGCTCAGTAATGCTTACTAATGCAGATGTAGTACTACAATCACCACTATCAACCCTTACTTGATAATCACCCGCAAAAAGCTGGGTAAATCTACCAGGACTATTTTGGGTTGCACCTGGTATATTGGTTCCAGAACCATCTTGCAATGTATATATATAATTTCCTAAGCCACCTTGTGCCGTTGCCACAATAACACCGGTATTATCTCCGGCACAATTGATAATGGCATTCGCTAAGGATAAATTCACCACCAATGCAGGTAATGGATCTATCTTGATTTGATTGGACACATTAGCAGCACAACCGTTAGCGTCCCTAACATAATACATATAGGTTCCAGGTGCTACATTAATTGTTGTTGATGAAACAAATGTTCCTAAAACTGTTGCAAATGAAGCCGTATCACTATACGAATATAGTCCTGTTCCTCCGGTTGCACTTAGTGTAAGTGTTGTACCGGTTAAACATGTTTGTGATGTTGATTTAACCAAGCTTGATTGTACTTTAGTAGGCTCTGATATCACAATAGGTGCAGACGTAAAGGCACAATTATAGCCATCAGTTATAACCACATTATAAGTGCCTGCTCCCAATCCACTAAATACAGGTGAGGCTTGAGGTCCTGAAGTACTTACTGTTGGTAAAATTGTAATTAGTGTATATGAATAATTACTTCCTTGACCGCCTATAACACCACTTACTGTTATTGTTGCACTGGTATCTCCAAAACAAGACAATAATGTTGTACTTGGTGTGACCGTAGCATTTATTGGTGTTGGAATAGTAAGCGTTACATTATCAGACGCAATACATCCTCCGGCATCTCTTACATTTATCGTGTAATTTCCTGCTGATAAGTTTGTAAACGTGCCATTAGGAGAATATGCAACCGTCGCTGCTCCCGTTAATTCATACTCATAAGTTCCCCAACCACCACTGGCAATGGACGTAATGGTACCTTTATCATTGGTACAAGTTACATTAGAAGTTTCATTGGCTACAAGTGTTAAAGCAGCTGATGGAGATGTTATGGTAACCATATTTGAAACGGTAGTACAAAATGGGCTCGCCGTTTCTGTAACTGCCACGGTATAATTTCCTCCAGACAAACCTGTAATGACTTGTGGGTTTGTTGTTGTATTTGCTGCAACAATTCCGCTAACTGAAGCCCCTGAACTATCAAATACTTCATAATTATAAGTTCCGGTATAACCAGTTACATTAATTTCCAAAGCACCATCAGTATCACCAAAACAGGTTACTGGTGTTGTAGCTGTAGCTATCACATCAATAGTATCAAAAGGTGCAACTGTAAATGCTGAGGTTGCTATTGTACATCCCGTAGTTATATCATTTACTTGGAAATAATAATCTCCAGGTAGTGTAATGCTAAATGTATTTGAAGCTTGAGCTGCCCCACTTGGTAACATTTGGTACGTAAAATTACCTGAACCACCAGTTACAGAAATAGCTACTGAACCTGTATTGTTACAATCTATAGGTGTTGCAATAGCAACAGTGGCTGCTGTTAAAGTTGGCAGTGGTGCTATCACAACGGTATTTGTTGCTAAACAACCATTAGCATCTTTTGTAAAAATGTTAATCGTTTGAGAAACCCCTGTATCAATAATATCAAAAATGTTGTTTGTTAAATAATTAACACCATCAATGCTATATGAATACGGTGAAGTACCTCCTACTTCAGTTATAGTCAATGTAGAAGTATTTACCGAATTATCCGGAGCACATCCAAATGCTGTTGCTGTTCCAGAAACTGTTAAAGGTGTTGGTTCTCCAACAGGAACAACGGCAGTTGCGGAACATCCTCTTCCGGAATTAACTTGGACGGTATAATTTCCAACCAACAATCCTGTGAAGATATTAGAGTTTTGTGCAGGAACGATTGATGGACCCGCAATAATCTCATAGGTATAAATAGGATTGTCATTGCTTGAAGGTAAATTTACAGTGATAACGCCATCATTTCCTCCATTACAGCTTACATCATCAACTGACGTTGTAAATGTTACTGGAGTCGCTGCTGTTAAAGTTACACTAACATCTTTTGAACAAGAAGTAACCGTATCAATAATGGTAATTGTATAGGTTCCTGAAGGCACACCTGAAAATCCTGTAGCTGTTGGGGTTATTGATGCTGGACTTGGACTAATTGCGTAGGTATAAGTTCCTGTTCCTCCAGAACCTGTTACTGTTATCACACCATCATCATCAGAACAACTTGGCAAAGTCGTTATAGCTGGTGTTACATCTAAAGGTGGATAAATAGTTACAGCCGTTGGATTGCTTACAGTACAACCATTACCATCTTTTACTGTTACAAAATAGTCTCCAGGCGTTAAACCTGTAAATGTACCACTAGACTGGAAACCTGTTCCAATTGAATATGTTAAAGGTGGTACTCCTGTACTGCCCGTGATAGTAAAACTATAAGGTGTTCCTGTTAAATTACACTGATTGGACGCTCCCGTTGGAACCGTTACTGTTGGTTCTGGATCAAGTATTACGGTAACTGTATTCATGGAGATACAACCATTTGCATCTTTCACATAGACATCCCAAGTTAAATCAGTACCTGAATTTGTATCAACAGTTATGACATTACTATTGCCATAAGCTGCCAGTGCTGGAGCTGCACTTAATGTTATTACAGCCGCATACGTATAACTCGCTGTTCCTCCTGCAGGCGTTACGGTAATTTGTGATTCATCATTGGTACAAAATACGTTTGTTGATGTAGTTGTAAATGTTAATGGACTTGCTGGTTCACTGACTAATACTGTAAATGAAGCTGTACATCCTGTGGTGTCATCAGTCACATCAATAGTTTGATTTCCTATTGGTAATCCTGTTAAACTAATTGTTGCTGCTGATTGTCCAACTACTGCTAGACCGCCATTAATGGTATAACTATAAGTTCCTGTAAAATTTGAAACCGTAAAGTCTACGGCGCCATTAGAACCTCCATTACAAGTGACATCACTAATTAAGGCTCCTGAAACTGTAATATTGGTTACTGGGACAACTGTATAAGATTTTTGATCTGTACAACCATTAGCATCTGTTACTTCAAACATATAAGTGTCTGGTGCTAAGCCTGTAAAGATTCCTGTCGCATTGCTTGTCGCTGATGCTGCTGGTGATATGATAGCATAACTTATTGCTCCTACTCCATTTGAATAGGATACTGTTACTGTACTTGTCGTATTTGCAGCTGGTGCACAATAAATTGGTGTTCCCGTAATGGTCGTAATTACCGGTGGGTCTAATTTGTTTATCGTAATGTTTTGGGCTGCCGTTAAACATCCATTAGCATCTCTTACTACATAAGAAAATGTTTGATCGGTTCCATTATCATTTACCGTTAGTGTATTGCTAGAGCTAAAAGTTGCTCCACCATTAAAACTATATTGATATGGTGCGGTGCCTGTTGTAGGTATAGCAATGGTTATTACCGCTGATTGATATGTATTAGTTGCGCTACAACTAAAGTCTGTTGCGCTTGCTGTAGCAACTAACGCAGTCGGTTCTGCTATGGTTACAGATACACTTGAAGTACAATCTTTACTGTCTTTTACATAAAATGTATACGGTGAACCTGCTACCGATAATCCTGTAAATAATGAAGTCGATGTAAATGTTACATTATCATCACTATAAGTATAACCTCCTGAACCTCCTGATCCTGTTAATTGGACAGTACCGTCTGAACCTGTATTACAACTTACATCTGTTTTAGTGGCTGTGACTACTGGGTTGGTTATTGGGTCTACTGTGATTGTACTTGTTGAAGTACAACCATTAGCATCCGTAATTTCAAACGTATAACTATCTACATTAGCCCGAGAAACCAGATATGTAAATGTTGGTCCTGCAATAGGTGCACTTGGTGCACTTGGTACTCCTGCTCCTCTTTGAACCGTATAAGTAAAGGGTCCATTACCTCCTGAGATAGTCACTGTAATCTCTGCATCTGGTGATGCTGCTGTACAATCTAATTCTTTTGTTATTGCCGCTACCGAAGTCAATGGTGCATACACTATAGTTGGTGTAGGACTAATGTCTGTACAACCATTGGCGTCTTTAATAGTTACAAAATACGTTCCTGATACATTGACTGTAAATGTAGGACTCGCTTGATATGATGCACCGCCATTGATACTATACACATATGGTGGAACTCCTGATGCTCCCGTTGCCGTAAAGGTAAAACCTGAAGTGACTATACATTGATTTGAAGCCAAAGGAGGTGTTGTTACCGTTGGTGATGGATCTGTCGCAATAACAACATCAATTTGAGTTGTACAACCTTGATTATCCATGACCCAAACATCCCAATTTACATTGGTTAATGGGTCTAAAACAGCAGTATTACTTGTTGTATAAAGTCCTGCTGGAGAAAATGTGTCTTGAACAAATGCATAGGTATAACCTGGTGTACCTCCACCAGCTGTTACGGTTACTTGAGCACCCGTATTACAGGTTGCATTAATATTTGATGTTTCTACCAAGGTTAATATAGTTGGCTCACTGACTAATACTGTAAATGAAGCTGTACATCCTGTGGTGTCATCAGTCACATCAATAGTTTGATTTCCTATTGGTAATCCTGTTAAACTAATGGTAGTTCCAGATTGTAATAATACTGGTGCTCCTGCATTTATGGTATAACTGTAGGTGGTTGCAAAATTTGAAACCGTAAAGTCTACGGCACCGTTGGAAGCTCCATTACATGTAACATCACTAATTAAGGCTCCTGAAACTGTAATATTGGTTACTGGATCTACAGTATATGATTCTTCATAATAACAGCCATTGTCATCTGTAACTCTAAATACATAAGTATCCGCTGCCAATCCTGTAAATACACCACTATTTAATCCTGTAGTATTTCCTGTTGCACTTACTGGAGATACAATAGCATAAGTTAATGGTAAAACACCATTGGTTGCTGTTAGCGTTACATCACTTGTTAATTCTGTAGGATTACAAGTAATAGCTGTCGATGTAAAATCTAAATCAGTTGGTGGGTTTAAAGCTAATATTGTAACTGAATTACCATATGTACAACCATTGGCATCTTTTACAGAATAATTAATAACTTGATTTGTGCCATTATCATTAATCGTTAAGGTTCTTGTAGAACTATATCCAGAACCATTAAAACTATATTGATAAGGTGGTGTCCCTGTTGTTGGAACATCTATGGTTATAACTGCTGACTGTTTGGTGTTGCTTAAACTACAGCTAAAAGGTGTTACTGTTACTGTGGTGGTTAACGCTGTTGGTTCTATTAAAGTAACCGTATCAGTGTAACTACAAGATTTTGAATCTCTAACTTCATAAGTATAAGTCCCATCACCAAAACCTGGATAAAATGAGGTTGTAGTGAAGGCACTACCATTAAAACTATAAGTATAAGGTCCAACGCCTCCAGTGGCTATAATTTGTACTGATCCATTAGTATCTCCTTGACAACTCGGGTCTACTTTACTTGTTGAAGCCGTTGGGTTTGAAATTGGATCTACTGTGATTATAGCTGACTCTGCCTGACACCCAAAATCATCAGTTACTCTAAATTGGTAAGTTCCGGCTACTGATGCAGTATAAATATTAGTTAACATACTATTATATGTTGCTCCACTATCCGTACTAAATTCATATAAACTGTAGATTCCTGTTCCTCCTATTGCTGTTAAAGTGATTTCAGCGCCTGAAGAAACGGTACAATCTAATTCCTTTGTCATATTAGCATCCAATACCAATTCTGGTTGTACTACATAGATATCTTGTGCAACACAGCCATTGCCATCTTTAATAAACACATCGTAAGTTCCTGCTGCATTAATACTAAATGTTGGGCTTGCTTGGTAAGCGCCTGCTATTCCTCCAATGCCTATACTATAGGTTACTGGACCCACAGAAGTAGTACCTGATAAGGTAATTGAAATAGGTGTTCCTGTAAAACATTGTAATGCAACAGGATCTATAGTTGGGTCAACATCTCTTGTTATGGTTTTATTAATTGGAAACTGACAACCATTTGCATCTTCAATAACAATATCCCAATTAAGTCTGATCGTATCATCTAAATTAAGAACATTACTGGTTCCAAAATCTCCCGGTAAAGGTGAAAAACCTGATGCTCCAGCGGCATATTTGTAAGGCCCTGTTCCTCCTGTTGTTGTTAATGTAATTTGAGCTCCAGAATTACAATTTGCATTGACTTCAGCTGTAATTGTAGAGGCAAGCGGTTGAACTGGTTGTGTTATTTGGAATTCTTTTGTAGTACTACATAAAGTACCATCTACTTCTCTAACATATAATGTATAATTACCTGCAGGTAAACCTGTTATCGTTCTACTAACAGGAGTTACAGGACTTCCTGATAAACCTGTTACATTACCATTCTTTGCTGGTACAATTGCAGTATTCGTTAAATTATCCCTTACTTCATAATAAAGTTCTGTTACTGATGTATCATATTGATCAACTGTAAATGAAATTTCACCATCATTAGCTCCAAAACAAGTAACATTTGTTGTAATTAAAGGATCTATAATTATTGGAGATATGACCGGTGTCAAAATTTCTAAGTAAGAAGGACAACCATTAGTATCAATTACTTCAAATACATATGTTGTACCTTGATCTAACCCGGTAAAAGTATAAGAAGTTGATGCTGTTGGACCAGAAGCTGTTGCTGGTTGGCCATATATTGAATAATTATAATTAGGAACACCGCCAGATACATTTAAAGTAACATCAACTCCTGTTGCACAGGATGCAGTCGCTATATTACTAGTTAAATTTAAATAAGGTGCAGGTTCTATTCTTAGTTTCCCACTTTTATACTCACACCCTTTGGCATCCACAATAGTAATGTAATAATCACCAAAATTTAAACCTCCAAAATTCCAAACTGGGGTATTTGCAGAAGATATTTCGGTATATGTATTAATCTGGGTAAATGAATTGTCATATAAAGTATAGACATAAGGTGCAATTCCTCCTGAAGTTACTTCAATATCAAAACTTCCGGGTACAATAGGTCCACATTGTATTCCATTTATGACAATATTCGGAACAATAGGATCTGGATCAATTAATGTAATAGTTCCAAATGCATCACAACCTTTAGTATCCCTTACAACATAATTATAAGTTGCCGCAGCTAATCCACCAAACACATTTGATGCTACAAACGTAGTTCCACCATCTAAGCTATATGTAAATGGAGCTTCTCCTGTTAATGCTGTTAATGTTATAGAGCCATCAGCATCCCCATTACAAGTTGGATTTACTGATGCTTCTGAAGCTGTTACAGGAACTATAGCTGCAACGGTAATAACATTAGTTTCTTTTGTACATCCATTTGTTGTATCAGTGATTTCAAATTGATAGGTATCTGCAGTAGTAGCCGTATATGTGAATGTCGCACCCACAAACGTTACCGAAGCACCGTAAGCGCCTGCCCCTATTTTAACTTTATATGAGTAAGGAGCATTTCCACCCGTTGTTGTTACGTCAATAGTTGCATCAGTTGGTACTGAACATGTTAAATCTTTAGTTAGAATAGCATTTGTATCAAGCGCTGCATATACCACTGTTGGCGTAGGACTACTTGCGGTACAACCATTCTTATCTTTAATTGTAACTGTATATATTCCAGGAGCATTAACTGTAAATGTTGGACTAGCTTGATAAGAAGCACCTCCGTTAATACTATAAGTAAGTGGCGCTAAACCAGTTCCTGTTGCCGTAAAGGTAAATCCGGTGGAAACCGAACATTGATTTGAAGCCAAAGGCGGTGTAGTAACTGTTGGCAATGCATCACTGATGATGGTAATAGTGTTCATGGTAATACATCCATTGGCATCTTTTACATAGACATCCCAAACTAAGTCTGTCGCTGAATTGGTGTTAACTGTAATTTCATTACTGCTATTATATGCAGCGGCTCCTGGCGCTGGGTTTCCTGATATTACAGCGGCATAGGTATAACCTGGTGTACCATCTGATGCTGTTACCGTTATTTGTGAATTGTCATTTGTACAGTAAACATTTGTTGATGTGGCCGTAAATGTTAATGGATTTGCAGGCTCCGTTATAATAATTGTATCACTAGCAACACATCCTGTTGTTGTATCGGTAACCTCAAGTGTGTATGTTCCAGCAACTAATAGCGTTAAGTCCACTGTATTTCCTGATTGAACCAAAGTTCCTGCTCCGCTTGTTAATGAACTAGTATAAGTTCCTGCATATCCGGAAACTGTAAATTGAATGGCTCCAGAATTATCTCCATTACATAACACATCGCTCAATTTTAAACCTGATATGGCAATTGGAGTTACCGGAAGTATATTATAAGATTCTGAATAATAACATCCGTTGGCATCAGTTACCTGAAATATATAAGTTCCTGGTGTTAATCCTGCAAATGAATTGGATGCTTGTTTTCCAACTATAATTGGTGAAGGTGCAATAGTTTCATATTCCAAAGGTCCAACGCCATTTATAGCTGTCACAGTCACAATAGTTGTTGGATCTGAACAGGTAATTGCTGCAGAAGAAAATGTTAAATCCGTTGGTGGATCTAATTTGGTTAAGGTTATGTTTTGAGCCGCAGTTAAACATCCGTTGGCATCTTTTACTACATATGAAAATGTTTGGTCAGAACCGTTATCATTTACTGTTAAGGTATTACTAGAGCTATATGATACGCCATTATTAAAACTATATTGATATGGAGCTGTTCCTGTTCCAACTGTTGCTGTAACAGTTATTAGTGCTGATTGTTTTGTATTGGTTGCACTACAACTAAATGGAGTGGCGCTTGCTGTTGCCTCTAATAATGTTGGTTCTGTTATAGTGACTACAGTTGCTAGAGATGGACAGTTTTTACTGTCTCTAACAACGACATTGTATCCTCCTGCTGGTAAGCCATTAAACACATTGGATGCTATGAAAGGGCCTCCATTAATACTGTATTGGTATGGTGCAATGCCATTAGCTGCGGTTACTACAATACTGCCATCACTTGCTCCATTACAACTCACATTGGTTTGTGTATAGGTAAGTGTAGGCGTTGTTTTTGGCGTCACTACAATGATATTGGATTCTGCCTGACAACCTTGATCATCTGTAACTCTAAACTGATAATTTCCATCTAATGTTGCTGTATATGGAGAACCTGCAATTACAGAGTAACCACCTGAATTATAATCAACTTCATAAGTACTGTATGTTCCTGTTCCACCGCTTGGTGTTAATGTAATACTGGCATCAACGGCACAGGTTAAATCTTGCGTCATATTGGCATCCAATAACAATTCTGGTTTTAACTCAAAACTTTTTGATGCAATACAACCGTTACCATCTTTTATACTCACATTATAAACTCCTGGTGCATTTATACTAAAGGCAGGGCTTGCTTGATAAGCGCCTCCAATACTGTATGAAGGTGCACCAACTGTTGTACCTGATAACGTGATGGTAATTGGTGTTCCGGTATAACATTGTAATGCTACGTCATCAATTGTTGGCACTGCATCTGTAGCAATAACTACATCCAATTTAAAGGTACAACCTTGATTATCCATAACCCAAACATCCCAATTTGTATTGGTTGCAGGATCTAATACTGCACTAGCACTAGATGTATAATCTCCAGCTACTGGAATAACAGTATCCTGAACAAAAGCATAGGTGTAACTTGGTGTTCCTCCAGATGCGGTTACAGTTACCTGAGCTCTGGCAAAACAATTCGCATTAATATTACTTGCTTCAACAAGTGTTAATGCATTTGCAGGCTCAGTTATGATAATAGTCGCGTTTGCAACACATCCTGTTGTGGTATCTGTTACTTCAAGCGTGTATGTTCCTGCTACTAGAAGTGTTAAATCAACAGTATTTCCTGATTGAACCAAAGTTCCTGCTCCGCTAGTCAATGTACTAGTATAAGTTCCTGAATATCCGGAAACTGTAAATTGAATGGCTCCTGAATTATCTCCAAAACATAACACATCACTCAATTTTGTTCCTGTTACTGCAATTGGAGTTACCGGAACAATGGTGTAAGATTCTGAGTAATAACATCCGTTGGCATCAGTCACCTGAAATACATAAGTACCTGGTGTTAAGTTTGTAAATGAATTCGAAGGCTGTTTCGCTCTTATTATTGGCGAAGGTGCAATGGTTTCATATTGCAATGGTCCAACCCCATTAGTCGCTGTTAAGTCTACCTGACTAGTCGTTGCTGTACAAGTAACTGCTGATGAAGCAAACGCTAAATCTGTTGGTGGATTTAATGCCGTTAACGTAATGTCTTGAGCTACTGTTAAACAGCCATTGGCATCCCTTACTACATAAGTGAATGTTTGATTTGCACCATTATCATTTACCGTTAAGGTGTTGCTGTTACTAAACGTTGTTCCTCCATTAAAACTATATTGATATGGTGCCGTTCCAGTTGTAGGTACAGCAATGGTTATAACCGCAGATTCCTTGGTATTGGTAGCACTACAACTAAATGCTGTAGCACCTGCCGTTGCCACTAAAGGTGTAGGTTGTGAAATGTTTACCACTACACTTGAACTACAATTTTTGCTGTCTTTTATATAAAAAGTATGTGAACCGTTTGATAAACCTGTAAATAAAGATGTGGCCGTAAATGTTGCATTATCATTACTAAAAGTATAGCCTCCTGATCCGCCTGATCCTACTAATTGAGCAGTACCATCTGAAGCTCCATTACAAGTTACATCTGTGGTTGTTGCTGTAACGGTAGGATTGGTTATTGGGTTAATAGTAATAACGTTTGATACGGCTTGACAACTCCTTGCATCTGTTATTCTAAATTGATACGTTCCTGCAGTTCCCGTAGAATAAGTAAATGGGGTTCCTGTTGCACCCAATGATGAATATGGGCCACTATTTATAGATACTTCATAAGTAAATGGTGCATAGCCTCCATTAATAGTTCCCGTAATGACGGCGTCTGGGGATGCCGTACAATCCAGTTCTTTAGTTAAAACTGTATTTATAGTTAATTGTGGTGCTATGGTTTGTATTGGCAATGTAACCTCGCATCCATAAGCATCCCTAACAATTATAGTATAATTTCCTGGTATTAAATTAGCAAATGTATTGCTCGCTTGAAACGGCCCTCCATTTATATTATATTCATATGGCGTTTGTCCTCCGGATGCCGTCACCACTAAGGATGCACCAGTGACACCATCATAACAAAAATTGGAAGCTGGACTTATACTGGCAGTTGGTGCAACTGCTACATTTAAAACAAAAGAACTTGTTGCTATACAACCATTAGCATCTGTAACGGTTGCTATATATGTACCCGCTTGTGTTAAGTTATTAAAAGTATTACTTCCTTGTGGAGGTAAAATAGTTGCATCTGGCTGTGTTAAGGTATATGAATAACCACCCCAACCACCAGCGGCATTAATTACCACGCTACCATTTGCAATACATGTCATTGGATTAGCTGTTGTTGTAACACTTAATGCGGCAACAGGCTGATTTACGGTTACAGACGTTGTTGCTTGACAATTTGTTGTTGAATCTGTAATAAGAATAGTATAGGATCCCGCAGCTAAACCTGATAAATTAATTGGCGATGTACCTGCAATTGAAGCACCTCCATTAATAGTATAGGTAAAACCAGAAGTCCCTGATACGGTATATCGAACTGCTCCATTTGAATCTCCAAAACAAGTAACATCATTAATCAATTGACCTACAACTGTTAATGCAGGTAAAGGGGTAATGGTATAGGACTCATTATAAATACAATCATTGGCATCTTTAACCTGAAATGTGTAGGTATTTGGTGCTAATCCTGAAAATATATTTGAAGATTGATATGCTGTAGCAGATCCTGCTGGTGCAATTATTTGATACTGTAATGCTCCAAATCCACCTGTTGTTCCTGTTATGGTAACTGTAGATGTATTGGTTGGACAAGTCAAAGCAGAACTACTAAACGTTAAATCTGTTGGGGGATTTAATGGTGGTATAGTAATCGCATTCGTATTAAAGGTACAACCATTTGCATCTCTTATTGTAACGGTATAAGTTCCACTTGTTAAACCTGAAAAAGTAAGTCCAGGTTGAAATGTAACCCCATTGATACTATATGAATATGGTGACGTTCCTCCTGAAACTCCGGAAACAGTTATGGTTCCATTAGTTACACAAGTATAAGGTGTTGTTAACGTTGCTGTTCCTGTTATGGCAGGTAGTGTTGCAATGGTAATAGTTTGTGGCACAGAAGTACAAGAATCTGGACCCGTAGTATATTGAACTACCACATCATAATTTCCAGCTGCTAATCCAGTAAATGACGGTGAGCTAACAAATGTAACGCCATTATCAATACTATATAGCAAGCTATTCCCATTGGCATTTGTTACATCTATATTTATGGTACCTGTTGGACCAGATCCACTACATAAAATATCGGTTTCAGCAATGGTAAATACAGGTGGTGGCGTTGCATTTACCGTAATAGATGTTGTGGTACTACAGTTGTTTGAATCAACAACAGTAATATCATATACACCTGGAGTTGTAACTACAATTTCAGGAAAATCTTGAAAAACAGTGGTGCTATTTACAAAATAAAAATAAGGTGCCGTACCTCCCGTTGGATATACGGTAATTTCTCCATCGGTACAAGTTAATGGTTTTGTAATGGCTGAAGTCGCCGTTAATAATGGGGGATCAATTATTATTGCTGTCCCTGTGTAAGAACAACCATCTTCTGTTTCTACAAGTGTAGTATAAGTACCTGGGTTTAAGTTTGCAAAGGTATAATCGCTTTGTGCAATGGGGCCTACACTATTAATAAGTGTCGCACCATCATAAATGGAATAAGTATATTGTGGCCTAACATCATTAGCCGCTAATTTCACAGAACCTTTTCCACCATTACAAAGAGGTGGCGTAACAACTGTTGAAACGGTAAAATTTCTTTGTCTAATTTGAATATCTGGTACCGTAAAAATACAAGGGTTTGAGGTTACCCCTACTTGTCTGATATATACTGTGTAAATATTTTGTGTATTGATAACAAAAATATTGCTTGCTTGGAATGTTACATTATCCAAACTATATTCATATCCTGCCGGAACACCTCCAACTGTTATTTGACCTGGTGTGGTACAAATAATATCTTGTGTGGTGACTGTTGGGTTTAATAAATTTTGATAGGAATTAAAATAAAACCGGTTAAAACAACCGCCGGCATAATTTAAGGTTAATCTAAATTGACCCGAAGTATTTACTGTATAATCTGGCCCGGTGCCTACCTGGGTCCAAGTACATGAAGTGTTTTCATTTGCACAATCAGCATTAGATACTGCAGCACAACTAGCTTCATTTAGTTTTTCCCAAATAATGGTTGATCCATCAGAAATACCCGTTTGAATTTCTCTTGAATCATTTGCTCCACATAAAAATATATTAGGTAATTGTTTTCCGTCATTAGGACATATAACAACCTCATCTGCATAAGGAATTACAGGATTTGTAGAGACTCCGCCAAATGGAACCACGGTAATTTCCTGATTAATAGATAAACAAGGTGCAACTGCCGTATTACGAACATAATAAGTTCCTAAATTAGATACGGTTATGGATTGAGTCGTTCCGATTACCGGAGATCCTGTTGGACTTGTTGACCATGAATATGAACTATACCCGTTTGCGGCAGTTAATACTACACTGGCACCACAAAGCACTTCAGTTCCAGTATATAAACAGTCATCAACACCAACTAAAAAGTTAGTGGCTTTTGGCACTAATAAACATCCTGTATTCGTGTTTAAACTTGGGTCGTCTGTAATAGTATACGATGGGTTTTCATTTCCTTTATAAGTAGCATACGCCTGATTATCTATACTATTGGAGCAGGCATCGCTTAACATATTACATGATGGAACTACTGAAACTTTAAATCGAATCTCTAAAACAGGATCGTTTACTTCAACAACAGAATCATCTATTAGAAAAATAATTTCCCTGGTTACCGGGTTATAACTTTGAACCGTTACTCCCGGAGGCAAAATGCCCATATCGGCAGGATAGTTAAAAATTACATTTATAGGCAGTACATCTTTAATGGTAAATTGTGTGGCATCGTCATTTCCTGTATTTTGAAAACCAATCACATAGTTTAACTGATCTCCTAGCGTTACATTTGCGCCCCCAATATCATTTCCTAAAATGTCCTGTACAATTTTGGTAAGTACAATTTTGGGCTCAATAATTTCTACAGCAAATGCATAAAAATATGGAAAATAGGCATCTTGACTACTTTCTAAACGAATTATGGCAGATGTATCGTTATTAGCAATGACACTATTACTAGGATTTGGGACATTTAGAATACCGGTATCAAATCCTAAAGTATTGGTACTGTTAGGGTTCCTGTTATTAACAGGTAATCCACTTAATTGAGTTACCGAACTATTGAAGAAATTATTACCTGAACGATCTACAGCCGTTAAATTTGTACCGTTAATTTTAAGTCTATCACCACTTATAGGTTTATCACCTTCTAAAGCTGCAAAAGCAAAGTTAGCTCTTACTGGCGATGGAGCCGGAACGGTACGAAATCCAGAAACTGGAACATTTAAATTTACTGAACTATTTATAGAACTAAAACCATCAAAACTGGTGATGGATTTACCAGGTAGCGTAGGGTCTTCATACACTATAAAAAGAGACCAGCCGGCAGAATAACCTGTACCATTACCAAAACTAGCTGTTCTTCCCTGCGCTGATGAAACGTTGCCTACGGTATAAGTACCTTGATTGGTAGCTAAACCCGCTACAATAGCGGTTACATCAGCATAACAGGCATAAGGAAAACTATTGCTAACAGCAGCACCATTTGCGTCATAAATAATAGTACCCACTATATCATTATAACCACCTGTAGGCCCTTTAAACTTAACATTGGTTAAAGGCGCAGCTCCAGGTGCCACGGCGCCCCAATACAAACCAGCATAAACAATCTGGTAACAAGCAGGGTTTGGTATTATTAAATCTGCACTAGTTGAACTGAAGGTAGAAGGATCACCATCAATATCAATATACCGCATATTAACATTATGATTGTAAGTTCCGTTATTGTTAAAGGCATTGTTATCTGGCCCTAAAATATTATTACCTATTAAAAGGATGTCCCCTTTAACGTCTTGATTAAACCTAGGGTTAAAAGGCACAAAATTTTGAGCAATAGATTGCAGACCAATGAATAGCAATAAAACAACAAGTACATGTTTAAACAAAGTAGGGTTTTTCATGATAGTAGATTTCTTCACTAGGACTAATAGATTTACATATTCCGCCAAATATATACATAAACTCCATGAAACGCAAATAAAATCGATAAAATGCAACAAATATTATGATTCCATAATAAAATTCTTCAAATTTTAGAAGATTTATACCTAAAAACACGTTGTTTTTATTAAAAAAATGTAACAAAACCACCTAAGAACTATATTAGAAATTTAAAACTTTCTCATCTTGTAGCATCATATATAGTGGAAGAGGCTGTCTAATAAGTGTATCTTAACCGTCATTACGAGAAATTTTTATTTCGAAGTAATCTGTAAATCAACAACTTGTAATTTGCAGATTGCTTCATTTTATTCGCAATGACGACTTTTTAGAAAGCCTGTTTTGTTTTTTATCTTGGTTAAATTATAATGAAGCAATAACAAACTTTACCAAACCACTTTATTTAAAACAAAGCCATCAATTATAAAATATACTGTTCAAAAAAGAAATAAAGTTTGGTTTAAATAAAACAACAAGTGCCAGTTTAAAAAAAGCAGGTATGTTCATGATATATTAT
>Ga0207906_1000299_pt1 | contig 23111 bp, 36 predicted proteins | sample LinPmetageLP37_FD_184050 | JGI IMG/M metagenome (GOLD analysis project Ga0207906, IMG submission 184050) | Marine viral communities from the Pacific Ocean - LP-37 (SPAdes) | ecosystem: Environmental > Aquatic > Marine > Oceanic | place: Pacific Ocean | collected 2010-06-16 | reverse complement strand
CAAACCCCGCCTGCATGGCCCGCAGATGGAGTTTGATGCCTTCCTCCATGGCTTCCCGTGCCTGACGCTCACCACGAGACAAAATGACCCAGCGAGTGCGTGTACCAGCAGCTTCGGCGGCCAGGCAATCCAGAACGATTTCCAGGGTGGTGGTGAAGGTCTTGCCTGTTTGGCGAGCAAACATGCCGATCTTGAAACGGCTGTCGTCACTTATCCAGCGTTGCTGATAGGGATACAGAATTGGTTCAGACACCGTAGGTCTCCCGGACGATTTCTCGCAGGCGATCGGTGCTGATGGTTTTGCTGCCTTCCTTCTGAACCTTTTCCTCCAGTTCCTTCGCGGCTTTCTCGCGCTCCTCTTTGCGGATCTCGGTCGCCCACTTCTTCTGGCCCAGCGACATCCGCCCGATATCGGCGAGTGCGTGGGTCACGCTGGCCATGTACTTGGCTGCCTTCTCTGGCTCGTGTTCCGCATTACGCAGGGCAATGGTGATGCGTAGCAGCTGCTCCTGGACAATCCGGGCTGTCGCGTCCACCAGGTGGCCCTGGGTGTCCTGGTCAGACTCACTGAAGGCTTTGGCCATCTGGGTTGTCTTGCGAACATCACCCATGGCCTCCTCGAATTCCTCCTCCAGCCCTCGTCCATACCGATGAACTGAGGAGCGCGACAACTTATGGCCGCGTTCTTCCAGCCATTCCACCAAGCCGTCATAATCCTGAAACCCGTTGTTGACCAGGCGTTGATTCAGTTCGTCCCGCAACTCCTGTGGCAGGTCGTATACCTTAGAGCGTGGCGCCATGGTCTATACCCCAGGCTGCGGGCGAGCAACACCTGGCACGCTGGCCCGGCCCTCGGCCACATCGCCGCCCCGGCTCGTCAGGGTGACAATCCAGCCGGCGCGGGGCTGCTGGCAGATCACCAGGCCCTGTTCTTCCAGCCAGGCCAGATCGGTGTGCAACTGGTCCTTGCTGATCATGTGGCCATAGTTGCCGGCCAGCTCATCGTTCAGGCTGTACTCGTTGGTGGTGAACTGGTTGCGCCGTGACAGGATGCGGAGAATCCCCAGACGGCGGCCTTCGGTCTGAAAGTCCTGGTAGCTCATCGGCCTTGGTCTCCCTTGTTGTTCAGCAGGTACTGGTTAACCATCGATAACTGGTGCGACAAGGCCCGCATCTGGCCGCTTACACCAGACAGATCCTCTGCAACGTCGTTGAGGCGGTCATAAACCTTGGATAGATCCTGATGCGTCGGTGCATTTTTCAACTGGCCTTCAACGGCAACGACTCGGTCTTTCAGACTGTTGACATCGTCCTTTACCGTTTCGATCGCACTGGCGTTAGCCTTTGATTTACTGGTGAAGTGTTGATAGACACCCAGTGCCACAAGGCCTGCCACTTGCAGGAAGTCCATCCAGAACCGGGCCGCGCCATAATCCACATTCGCTAAGTCCATCACTTCCCCCTGCGGTCATGGTCTGTCTGGCATTCCACGCAACGCACGGCATTGGCGTTTGCTGCCAATCGGGCGAAGCTCAGAGGGCCATCGCAGTCCAGGCAAAACCGCTGGCCATTGACCTCCAGCGGTGCCTCCAGGTGACATTGCAGGGCCTGTTCAATACCGGCCCGCGTCAGGCGCTCGGTCAGTGCCTGCGCTTCCTCGTAAGATTTCTCATCCATCGCCACTACTGATCCTCACGTTCTGAATCGGCGGAGTTTGGTTCGTACCGGTTTTTGCATTGGTCGTTGCGCTGCCTGGCCGCTGCCAGTTTTTCCCAGCCTCGGGAACCCCAGCGGTGCAGGCGGGCCACGTAATCGCTCACGTGTCGCTGGCTGTAGTCGCCGGTTGGTCGCACGGGCTGTGGCTCGGGCTCTACCATTTCTTGTTCCAGGTCACAGACGACGGGCGCCGGCATACGCTCAGGCGCCGGGATACGGTCGGGCGTGGTTCCGCAACCGCCCAGGACAAAGGCGAATGCCAACAACGAAAGGATTTTCACGGCAGGTCCTCCAGGGTCTTTCGCAGCACTGGGGCCACCGGCCCGTCGTCGCTTTCCGGGGCGGCCGATATCTTCTGAAGCAACGCGTCATAGGCGGCGTCCTGCTCTTCCAGGCGGAACTCCAATTCTCGCCGTGCCGCCTCCGAGGCTCTGGCGTCTTCACGCACCTGGTCCAATGCCTGCTTTCGGCGCTCGGCCTCGGCCTGCCATTGGCTCACGCTGGTGCGCAGGTCGGTTGATTCTCCGCGCGCTTCGGCCAGGCGCTCTTCCAGCCGGCCGGTTTGCCAGTCGTGCCACAACCAGCCGCCACCCATAGCCAACAGGGCGGCCAACGTGCCACCCCCAAGCCAACGCATGATCACACTGCCGATTATCTTGAACATGGATCACTCCCTTGCCAGCCGGCCCTGGTGTATAGCGGCGTCAGTTCCAGGAGTATTCGCCGTGGGTAGTGGCGGTTCTCCCGCTTTGCCCAGTCGGCGCGATTGGTGAAGTGCTCAACGTGGTTCCACCAGAGATCAGGATTGTGACCGGCGGCCTTGGCCAATCGCCGGTCACGGCTTACCCACCCAGGGCCACCGTTGTAGCCACTCAGGGTGAAAGCCCAGCGGTCGCATTCAGGCATGTCCCGTGCGTACCACGGCTTTACGCGCTCCATGATGTGGTGGTCGTAACGGACCATCGCTCGCATCGCCCAGCCGGGGGAGTACGGCGCGGCCTGGCCAAGGTCGGGGTAGATTTCAGAGATCCAGGTGGCGGTGGCCGGCATGAACTGGGCCATGCCTTGAGCACCAACGGGGCTGTCCACGCCGGGGCGCCAGCCGCTTTCCTGGTGGATCTGCGCAGCATGTATTGCCACGGAGCCATTCAGGCCTTGCTCTTGTTGAACGATACGTGTCAGCTCGCGCTGGTAGCGCTCGGCGGTATCCGGAACCTGCTGGGCATTCGCCGGGGCGCAGGAGAGCAACAGCACCGATGTAATTATCAGCAGCGCCCCTAGAAGCCCCTCAAAAAGGCACGTGCGGAGGTAAGTTCCCGCCGGCACGAGCCGGTCGCGCTCCATGTGACGAACCAGCGGATGAAAAAGCGGCATGGTCAGACCCCCAACCCAAGGGCAAGGATGGCTGCGGCCATGATGAGCGATCGGCGGATCATGCTGCCGATGATCAGTACTGCCGTCTCAAGGTCTTTGTGTCTGATATCGCCGGGGCGGCCGTAGTAGAAGATCGTGCGGTCAATCCAGTAGCCAAGGTAGGCGCCGGCTGACAGCTTGGTCAGGCTCCAGAGAAGGACGCCCAACTGGTGTGGGTACAGGAAGCCGACGATGGCAGCCATCACGATAGTGAAGATCAGCCAGGGGCCAGCGCGGAATTTGTCGAGAAAGGTTTGTTTATCCATGGCCGCAGATTAGCGGCGGGGAGGGTCAGGTTTAGGCCTGAAGCCCTTCAGGGGCGGCGGCCCACCCCTGAAAGACGAATGTCCAAAGATTACTCAGGACGCCAGCACATGGCAAGTACTACAGATTAAGCAGCGTTTATACAGCGCCTAATCCGGCTGTAAAACGCGGTCAACATGTTCAAGCACTCGCTCCGTATCCCGGTCCAGGATGTTGAGCAATACAGTGAATTTGTCGCGGTCTACCGCGTGCAGGTCGCTGCCTGGTGTAACCAGATCGGTCACCGCACTACGGCCGGCCTGCAGCTCGCGCAGCTGGTCCACCAGTTCCCGAAGGGTTGGGTTCTTTGGCATAGACTTCTCCTGTGGTTGGCGATTTGAAAAGATGATAGTGCGTTTTTTTCAGAATCGTAATGGGGAATATTCTAAACCCTTCAAATGCTGAAAATTCGCGCCGTACCCATCTCTCTTTCGGTATTTCAAAAATTAGGATACAGCCGATTTTCAAACTGCAACCTCAGGAGTAGACACTTGGCATTGCGAAAAGAAAGGAAGTTTTCTGATCGGTTGTTTTGATTCTATTGAACTTACTCATCCCATGCTTTTTCTAATGGTATAAGCTTTTTCTCTCTACGCCCCGTCGGAAGCCCCTTGTCGCTCATGAGTACAGTAGCAAGGCTGTCCTGGACCCCGGACGCTTCCATTTTCTTGAGCTCAAATTCGGTTACCTTCCTGATCCGACATTTACAGTAGGCGTCCAACCTAACCGGGTTGTCTTGGAACACCGGATCACCTGCCAAGTATATTCTCGCTCTCAGGTCTGCATGTCTGGAGCAAGGTTCTTTGGTTGGCCCGATGGCGAACATGGCGTAAGGCATAATTTCTGGATTCTCGGCCTTGTTGACTCGCTGATGAAAATGAATTTCGTCAGGTTTGTTGGCGGGATCTCTCGGCTTTATCAACTTCGATAGCAGATAAACTACCGTGAAAATCATAACGAGCGAAACGACGAACCAAACCATAGCTTACCCCTTTGGAAAAGCCTTTGAGTTTAGCCTTTCTGGCGCAAAGTATTGAGCCTATGCCGCCAGTCGTCTCTGTCATCCTTGTCTTCAATCGTGGTCAACCAGTGCCGGATCCACTGCGGGTGGCGGTTCCGCACCATGAGCCATGCTTCGAGCCAGCGCTTCTTTTCGCGCTGGATATCGGCCCGGGCCTCCGCTGATTGGCTGGCCAGGTTATGGCTCACTGGGCCTCACCTTCACTGAACATGTCCGCCTGCCGATCATCGGGCATGCCTTCGGAAAGGATCTCCCACACCCTGCGCTCGGTCAGGCGGTACCGGCGGGCCAGCACCCGGGCAGAGTCGCCGTCCGCGTGCTCCTGGCGCATGTTCTGGTTGCGCACAGCCATGATGGCGGCCTTGGCATTTGGCACGTCCAGTCGCTCCTGAGCGTAGTGATGGGAGAGCTTGCGGGCGGTATCGAGCCCCAGCAATTCGGCCAGCGGGTGGTCCTCCGGCATCTTGGTGGGCACCGTCAGCCGCACGCCACCGTATTCGCTAACGAGGCTTTGCGCTGCCTGCAGGCCGATCACGTCGACAAGTTCGCACAAGGATGGCGGTAGGTAGTCGGTGTCCCAGGTGGTCATGTCAGCCTCCGGTTTTCCGGTTGGTGGTGAACTGGTCCGGGTCGATGCCCCGTTTTTTCATGTCACGGCGCCAGGCGGCCTGCGCTTGCTCTGCTGTTTCTTCCAGGCCCTGCTTCTTTTCGATCACGTTTGGCCGGTGGTTGTCGGCCTCGGCCGCTGGCTTCCGGGCTTCGGGTGCCACGGTGGCCAGTACCTGCTTCAGATAGTTGTGATTCTTCAGGGGCTGGACCTGGCCCCTGGTGCGCTTGTCGTGAATGCTGCGGATAGTGTCCTGCAATGCAGCGACCAGGCTGTCACGGTCTGCCAGCTCCAGGGTTTCCTGGGCAAGCCGCAGCGCACGGGCGTTACTGAGATCCGATTTGGCCGGACGGAACAGGCCCAGGTATTGAACCAGTGGCCGGGCTAGTGGACGGCCAAGCCCAGCCAATACGCCAAGCAGCTCGCTGCCGGCGTCGTCCTGGATGAGGGCTTCCAGCTGGATGTGGCTATGGCAGATGGGGCAGCGGCCTAGCTTCATTGCTGCAGCTCCTGAGCTTCCCGTTTATCCAGGACTTGCTCATAAATAGGGGTTAACTCAGTTATAAGTCCGCGAAGAGTGCGGCGGTTACGATGCCAGCCTTGGCTCAGCTTCCATTCCTGCGCTATCTCGTCATGGCTACTGCCTAGCACGGAAAGTATTTCATCGAGGGTATTGAGCAGGCCCCGCTTCTCCAGCTCCACGTCCAGGGCAGCAATGAGCGCCCGCAGGTGTTCCGGTTTTTTCAGCCAGGCCACCTTGGCAATGCCGGTTTGCTGTTTTGCGATCGCATCGGCATAGCTCCAGGGCGCTTTCATCTCGGCCAGCAGGGCCTCCACTTTCTGGAGCATGGGCTCCCGTCCCAAGTTGTGGGGTGTGCCCGGGTGCTGCGCCACGCGCTTCTTTGGCCGGGCCTTGAAGCCGCGATCCTTCATGTGCTGCAGCACCTGGTAAAGCTCCGCTACGTTGCAGTCTGAGCAGGAACGCTTGCCGCCGGTGACGGTGGCCAGCATCTGGCGGTAGGTGTCCTCGTCGAGATCCAGCTGCTTGCGGGCGATGTGGATCTGAGCCAGAACCTTTTTGCGGTTGTCGTGTCTCATGACTTGGCCCCGCTTTCCAGCGCTGCCTGCTTGGAGCCGTTGACGCCATGGTGGAACTTCACTTTTTTACCGTCGCGGTATCCCGCAGCGAGTGCGCCTTCATCGTGGTGACGCATTCCCTTGGTGTTGTCTCTCGGCTTCATAGTGGTCAAACCGCTTTTAAACCGGTTCTGTTTGTAGGTTTCCAGGACCGCATCATCCGCTTCACTACGGGTATGAGGAGTGATCTGTCTCGATACAGCATTGATCCACGCCTCGGCATACAGGTCGCCACGTCGAACCTTTGTAGTGCGCTTCAGCCGCTTGTTAAGCGTCGCCAGATAATCTGTGCGGTGCTTTTTGAGTTGGCGGGCGAGTACTTCAAAGGCGTAGCCAGAAACCTCCCCGGCTCCGTTGACACCATAGAATTCAAACCGACCAACCCATCGATAACTCAGGAAGTCTGCGCCCGCCTTGTAAATGGTCTCAGCACCGAAAGCACTGGCGACCATATTGGCGAGCATGGCGAGATAGGCCGGAGGCGTTTTACCAGCGCCGGTGCCTGCGGTGTGGCTATCTACATCGCTAATCTGCACCTCGTCGGAGGTGACGCCATGAATCTCCATCAGCTTCTGCGCCTGGCGCATAGCTGCTGCAGCTTCATTCGGGTTGCTCGATTGGGCAAGTCGCAGGCATTTTTTAATTTTCTGCAGGATCTTATCGTTCATGCGTCGACATCCCGAGCCAGCATTGAAATTCCGGGGCAATCACGGAGAGGGTCCGCCGGCTTAGTCTCCAGGATCTCAAGATCCGGGAAGTGCTTTTTGAGGTGTGCTACGGCGGAGCGCTCAGTTCCGAACTCCGGAAGGAAGCAAATCACGCGAGGCTTCACCATCTCTTCCGCCATCTTCTTCCCATAGATTTTTTTAAGGTTCGGCAGCTGCTTCCTACTCCACACGGCGCTTTTCGTCGGTCGGAAAAATCTACCCTCCGGGAACGCAGGCTCGCCTTCTTTGGCCCGCGTCCACTCTCCTTTGACATAGCCATCCACATATACAGAAACGAACACGCGTTTACTGTCGTGGACTTTGTAGAGGCTGACTTCATGACCATCAGCCAGAAGCTTTACGTATCCGCCAAGGTGCTCCAGGCGGCCCTTGATTTCGTCCCATTTACTCATCGTCGTTTTTCTCCTCTGCCGGAGATTCTTCGTAAGCGATAACGACAGCCACATTGACCAGCTTTGCGCCGGTACTGGCACCCAGCATTCCAAAAAATCCGAAAACCCAGGCAACTGAAGCCACCAGGAAAAGGGGTTTAAGATCCTTATAAAGCTTTCTCATGCTCTCGCTCCCGCCCGTCGGGCCTGCCTGGATGGCAGCTGCGCGTAGCAGGCCTTGCAGGGCTGCTGTGTCTTGCAATTTTTGGTGTAGAAGAACTCGGCATCATCCGGCCAGAAGTCCCCACACTTGGTGCAGCGCCGTTCGGTGCCTAGCTCTGTGGTTTTCGTCCTGGGGCTCATAGCTCCCTCCGGTTCGGCTGCTCGTCAGTACCAGGCCACCACGCCTGGCAGACGCCCCGGCTGGGGCGTTTCGCTCAATGGGTTTTCGGCTTCTCAGTCTGGTAATTAGGCCGACGAAGCACTTCCTCATTTGTGACGTCATACCGTTCGCGGATGTAATCACGCATGGCTTCAACGCCAACTAGCGCTAGTTTCTTCATCCCTTCCCGCTGACTCTCGTCAACCGCATCGCCGTGAAATTCCACTGCAATGGCCAACCCCTCGGGAAGCTGCTGAATCTCGATAGTGGCTCCGTTTACAGCGCCAGTTTCGGGCTTGGCATTCTTTTCGTTACTCATGCTTTAGATCCTTTTTAAAATTGGGCTACCTGGAGTAAACGGAAGGAACGGCCAACCTGGACAATCAGCCAGTCGCTTGGCCGCTCCTTTCGCTCCCTCGCAAACTTCGCTTCGTAGTAGTTCACTGCTGGCACTCCCTACAGCGCGGCCACGTCCAGCGAGATCTGGCGATATGCGCCGTCCTCGCCCTGGCGTTCATAGAAGCGCAGATAGCTCTTGCTGCCGGTCACCTGGATGGAATCCATGATGGCCTGCATGGCTTGCTGCCACTTTTCGTTCTTGATGTTCAGGCTGCGCAGGCCCAGCACGCGGGCGGTGCTGATCTTGCCGGCGCTATCCGTTTGAAAGGCATGCTCAACCAGGGCCTGCACTTCGGAGCTGCTGCCGGCCGTCCACTCATGGATGCACTGGTCGATCAGTTCCTTCGCCACCTGCAGCCGCTCATCGAACGCCAGGTGATCTGCCACGGCGCGGACGATTCGGTACTGGCCATCGAAGGATGTCAGTGTGACGTTGCCTTTCTTGCCGCCGTAGTTGGTGTCGTACTCCATGGCACTGAGTTCCAGAAAAGCCTCCACCTCACTGGCGATTTTCGCTTTCGTATCACGCATGATTTCCTGCAAAGACTCGACCCTGCCGATGACTTTCTGCACCAGGTCATCACGCAGCCGGTCGATATCCTTGATTTGCTCCACGGGCACCAAGTGGCCCTTGGCGTTGCGGCGGAACTGGTCCGGGTTGTTGGCTTGCATATTCATAGGGCTCTGCCTCATGTGGTTAGGGGTTTGGTGGGTTGCAGCGAGCGATTACGGCAGCTCGCAATGCCACGGCGTTTCGGGTGGCGCTTGTGGTGCAGCGGCTCGAACGGCCGCACGTTGTTTCGTGGCAGGCCGTCCAGCTGCTGGGCGATTTCGTCGGCTTGCTCCTGGAGGATCTCCTGACGGATGAGCTTTACGCGCACCCTTGTCTGGTCCTCCAGCAGCGGGAACGGCGCGGACAGCAGGTGTTCATACCGGGCCGGATCCGCCAGGTATTGGTCCAGCGTGATTCCGTGCTTGTGCATCAGGTGCGCCGCGTACACGTCGGCGTGATGTTCCAGATAGGCGGTTGGGTACATGCGGCTCACAGGTCACCTCCAAGGTCAGTCCAGGCATCGCGGATAATCTGCAGGCTCAGGGGCTCGCCCACGTTGTTGGCAAACAGGGTGGCAAGGCGCAGCGTCTGGCTCAGGCCACGCAGTGCGCCAGGGCGCTTGCCAATGGCCAGGCAGAACTTGCGGCTTTGTTTGTCGGTGATGCCCCAGGCATCCAGGATGGCGGCGATATCGGCATCCTGGGGCTTGCTCAGGCGAACCCGCTTCGATACCCGGCTGAACAGCTGGGCAAAGCCGATCGCACGGGTACCGCCGGTCAGCTGGGCGTAGACGATCTCGTTACCAGACAGGCAGATGCCCACGCCGGTGGCGTCGTGGATGGCGCGAATGGAGTCCAGGGCGCGGTGGCACAGGTGCTGCGCCTCGTCGATAACGATCAGGCCACGGGTACCTTGGACACGCTCAATGATGTTGCTCTCAACAACGTGGACGGCACCGGTGGTACGCAGGTTGAGGGACTGGGCAATCCGGGTGAGGATCGGGCCCGGCCGTGCCACGGTCGGGGTGGCAGTAACCAGCCACACGTTCGGCGCCTGGTTCTGGTAGGTGCGAATGGCGGTGGTTTTGCCGATGCCGGCACCACCGTAGACAACACTAATGGAGCCCGCCATCTGGGCAAAGCTCAGCGCAGACATCACCGAGGATGCGCTGGGAGTGCGAACCCAATCCGTGTCCGCCGGCAGCTTGCCTTCCAGCTCAGCCTCAGACTCGCGGGAGTCCAGCCAACGCTGTATGGCCTGTTCGATCTTTTCGTTATCGCCCAGGTAAGTGCCCTTTAACCACTGGTTAAGGCGGGCGGCGTTGATGTTGGTCAGCTTGGAAACCGAGGCCTGGGTCAAGCTCTCATCGGCAATGATCTGTTCGACGGCATCCGCCAGGGCTTCGTTGCGTTTGGCTTTCATGGTTTTTCGCTGCTCTTTTGTCATGTGTTATCCTTGCCTTTCTGAGTAGTGATTGGCCTGAGGGCCACTTTGAGCCCGGGAGTTGCCGCTCCCGGGTTTTTTCATGCCTCGCCTTTGAACTTCTTCAGGTGTCTTTCCATCGCATCGTTGAATCCGTACTTGTCCGCCGGTGACTGGTAGGGCTGGTCAGCGATGTCACTGCCTGCCACCGCCTTCTGAACCCGGCCAAAATCACCCCGGCGAACATTGCTTTCGTCCTCCGGTACCGAGTCTTCCGGCTCCGGCAGATACTCAGTGGCTTCCAGTACGCTCATGCGCTTCTCGGCCTTGGCAGCCTGCTTGCTGGCCTTGCTGCGGCGTTTGTTCTCGCGGTTCCACTCGCGGCCGGCGCTGGTGTCGCCGAAGCCAGCGGCGTGCAGGCATTCCGCCTCGCCCAGGTAGCGACCGTCATTGCGATACAGGTGCACCGCGTTGTGAAGGTTGTCTGGATCAAACCGGACCACCACGCGCTCGCCGGCGTAGTCCACCAGGAAGTCGGCGCCATAGCGGTTCTTGCCGTTCGGGCCGTTGCCGATCGTGAGGCTGACACTGGCGTCCCGCTGGACCAGGACTGACTCGGCCTGCATCAGCCAGAGCCGGCGCTGTGCGGCCGTGGCACGGCGGATGTGCTCGGCATTGCGCTGGTAGCTGTCGTCGAAGGCCTGTTTAAAGGAATGCACGCCGGCGCAGATCTCGGTGCGGCGCTTCTCCTTTTCGTTCCACTGGGCAATGGCTTGGCGCAGGGTCTTAACGAACACGTCCCAGTCCACGGCCTTCTCGCCGTAGTTGTCGGGCTTGGCGGTAACGTTGGGGCCGGTGTATGCGCCCTCGAATTTGGGGTGCTTGTCGACGTAGTCACCCAGGCCACCGACACCGAAAGCGCGTTCCACTGGCTTGGCCTGGCCCCAGCCCTTACCAGCCACAACCGATGTCCAGTGCACCTTGATGCCGAGTTGTGGCAGCAGGCCCAGTGGGTCGGTTTCCTTGACCTTGAATCGGTACCGGTTACTGACGCCGCCTGTAAGCCACTTGTTGGCAGCGGCGCGGGTGTTATCGATGGTGACGTGCTCGGGGATTCCGTACTGCTCGATGACATCGCCCAGGGCAAGGCGGATCATGTCCGTGTTTTCGCTCTGGTCAGTACGGAAGCCAACGATTTGCCGGCTGTAGATGTCCTGCCAGAACCAGGTCTTTGGCCGGCCAATCTCGCCGTTCGGCATGCGCACGAATACGTTGTGCTGGTAGCCGTCGCCGTTGATCCAGAACAGCGCGTGTATGTCCCGCACAGTCCGCTTCATGGATGGGTAAAGCCGAAGCAGTGCATTCTCGCCTTCCCGTTCCAGAACCCGGATGTGGCGGGGAATGTCCTTCACGCGGCGGTTGATGGTGCGCAGCGGTGGCCAGTCCCAGCCCTCGGCCTTGGCTGCCTGCTCTGTCAGCTCATAACAGTGGGCAACGGTGCGCTGTTCCGGTGTCAGGTAAAGGGCTTTGAAGTGGTCCCATGCCCGTTCGTCGCAGGCGGCACGGGGGCGACCTGGTTTGTAGGACGGTGCCAGTGCGGCCAACCGGTCCTCCGGCTCCACCGAGTTGGCGATCTGCAGCCAGCGGTAGATGGTGGCCCGGGACTCACGGTAAGTGATCATCGCCTGGTGGATCGCCTGGGTTTTGCTGGCGCCGTTGTCCTGCAGGCGCTCGATGGACTCGATGACCACCAGGCGATGCTGAGCGGCTTCCTTCATGGTGTTGGGTGCCGCTTCGTACAGGTCCCAAAGTTCCTCGCGGCCAGTGGTTTTGGTGGCCTTTTCTGGCTTGATTTTGGTGACGGCCTTGGCACTGGAGCCGAATTTCTTGAGGACGGCCGCCTGGGTTTCGAGGGGCAGCGAAGAGAACGCATATTCACGGCCACCGCCCTGTGCCCGGCGCTGGCGACTCTTCCAGCCGTCACGCTTGGCCCGACGAACTACTGCACTGTGAGTGCCAGGCATACCACTCAGCCCAGCCAACTCTTTCGCCGTAAACCAGTCCTGGCTCATTCGTCACCTCCAACAAACAAGCCCAGCTCCGGTGCCGGCGCTTTCTCGACGTTACAGCGATGTCCAGCCAGCTGGCCCATGGCAGTGGTCAGGCCGGCCATCACTTCCTCACTTTCCAGGTTCCCTTTGTAGAACTGGGCCAGCAGAGTGACCGCGTCATTCAAGGTGGACTGAAGGGTTAACAAGTCGTCCTGGCTGGCAGGCTGTCCGGCAGGGATGTCAATCAGCAGCTTCTGCGCGGAGGCCCCGATGTACTGGGTGATAAAGGTTGCACCGCAGGCGTGTTCAAAGGGCCGGATCATCACGGCTGGCATGCGGCCATTTTCCAGCCATTTATAGATGGTGTACTTAGAGGCCATGCCCATCAGGTCGGCCACCCGGTCAACCGACAGGTTCTTTTTCTCACGGCCATGCTCCAGGCAAAGCTCCATGGCATGCCTTAGTGACGTTGGGTTTACCCGTTTCCAATTCCGACGGCGCATTAGAAAACCTCTTGATTACCTGTTCCAAACAAAGCCTGCTGTTGGCCTAGCTGCCTCAACATCCACGTGCCTAAACTGGCCATAACTGAGCACCTTAGGAGGCGCGTTATGCAGCCTGTGATTTGCACTGTTTTGACCGTGGGTTTAATACACCTTGCAAGGTGCTATCCTTTGCCTTTGGTTGGGTGTAGTTCTGTGTGTACCTGGCGGGCCAGATGGTCGCGGGATCGATACCGATGGCGGCCGCGATCAGTCGCTCACCTTTTGGCCAAGGCCGGTCTAGGGCGTGAGCCAGCGTTGTGGGCGATGAGTAATCATGGTGGATTGCCAGCTTGCGAAGACTCCATCCGGCCTTGTGCAGTGCGGCGACGATATCGGCGCGGTGCCAGTTCTCTGGTGCCGTTTTTTTAGGCTCAACTTGTTTGTTCATGTGCTAACGCCCTTGCAGGATTTTTTTTGCCTGTGAGTTTTGAACATGAACAAATAATAGTGCTCTATAGAGATCATTGCAAGCACAGGAAGCACGTCAATGTTCTGTTTTGATGCTTTTCGGTGATCGTATGATTCTTTTTTTAGCCTTATCAGGGACTTGGGGGCAAGTATGACGCGTCAACCTTCTACAGCTACTGAGGTCAATGTTCCAGACTGGAACATTGACGCATTCAGTGAGCGACTTAGGCAGGCCTTAAATGGAAAAACGCCGTACTCTTTAGAGCGCGAAACGGGAATTGCTCAGAGTCTGATTAGGAAATATTTGAGCGGGAAGTCTGTTCCGGGAACGGACAAGCTAGTGGCGCTGTCTGCAGCGGCCAATGTGTCAGTTACTTGGCTTGCCACCGGTGAACGCGAAGCAAATGCAGATACTGTCAGCCACCAGGAGCTAGGGCGTGAGGTGGATCTAAGTTCTTTGGAAGAAGTGACAATGAAAGTCCTGCAGCTCCTTGATGAACGCAGGCCCGATCTGTCGCCGAAGGCATGCGCACGCATCGTGCGTTTGGTTTACGAGTTTTACTTGAGGCAGGGAGAGCCTATGGACGAAGCCAGTCTAAACAATGTGATAGAGCTGGCTGCATTTCGCTGATAGGCATTTTGAGGGCCAACATGATTGATGATCTTCTGAAACAAATTGGAGAGGTAATTGAGGAGGACGGATCCAGCCAGGACAAAAAGAAGTCTGGCATAAATATAAGCGTAGGTAACGACAGCACCGTGGTTATAGGTAGCGGAAACAGCAACATAGGGCGCCGAGAGAGCGACCGTCAGGAAGGGCAGGGCGAAAACACCAGGTGCTATGGAAGAAGGGAATCAGACCACGCGATCCGCGAGGAACTGAAGCAGCTACGATCCCAGGTTAGAGACCTGGTTCAGTTGATCACCAAGTTGTTTTTAAAGAATGGTTCGGAAAGTTTTAAAGACGATTTACCCTACTCCGGGGCTTGTCTCAATTCTAATGACCTGACACCCTCAAAGAGTCCGGGCGTCTCATTTTGCGAGCGCATGGCTTCGGTGCCCCTGGTTAAGCCCAAACGCCGCGCCACGCCTCGCTCCATCTCACATTGTCCCATTCAATCCCATTTTATCCCGGATGTCTCATACTTAATGGCTGCACACAGGAACGAACCCACGCTTAGTAGTACAGCCATCAACCATGGAGGTTGAAATGAGTGAACTGACGAAACAAAGCTGTGAAGCCTGCAGCGCAGATGCTCCCACAGTCACTGCCGATCAGAAGCAAGCCCTGGGTAAAGATGTACCCGACTGGCAGGAGATTGAGCTGGACGGGGAGGAACAGTTACAGCGAGTGTTCAAGCTCAAGAATTTCGCCCAGGCCCAGGCATTTACCAACAAGGTGGGTGACCTGGCCGAAGAGGAAGGGCACCACCCCGCCATCCTTCTGGAATATGGCAAGGTCACCGTACGCTGGTGGACCCACAAGATAGGCGGCCTGCACAAAAACGATTACATCATGGCGGCGCGCACCGACGCAGCCTACAAAGACATGCAATAATTCACCAAACCCACCGGAAACAGGATGTGTAATGGCTGAAGACCGTACAGATAACCCACTAACCTTTCGGTTAGGCCATGAAGAACTGGTTATACGGCGCCGTTACGAAGTGCTCAGCATCATCAATGATTTCCTGATCGCCATCTGGTTTCTGGTGGGCAGCGTCCTGTTTCTGTTTCCCGAACACGAGAAGGCGGCCATCTGGCTGTTCATTATTGGCAGTTTCCAATTCCTGATTCGCCCCACCATTCGCCTGATCGGGCATATCCACGTACAGCGCATTCCGGAAAGCCGCTGGGAAAGTTAGAAGGCCTCGTCTATCGGGCTGCGTACTCCAAAGCCCCCTTTACGAACCACATGTGTGTAGATTTCAGTGGTGCGCACGTCGGCGTGGCCCAGCAGCTTCTGAATAGTGCGAATATCGTATCCGTTTTCCAGTAGGCGAGTGGCAAAGCTATGGCGAAACGCGTGGCTGTTTGCCTGCTTGTATACTCCCGCCTCACGAATAGCTAAACCGATGGCCCGTTGAACACCGCGATCCAGAAGATGGTGCCGGCGTAAAACGCCGCTACGCGGATCCATGGATAACTTGGCGGCTGGAAACAGATATTGCCAGGCAGGTTCTTTGCCTCCGCTGGGGTATTTTTGATTCAGAGAAAAGGGCATATAGACTTCGCCATGACCGCCGGCCAGGTCTTTCTTGTGCTGAACCAGGCAAGCGTCAATTTGCAGGGTTAATGGCTCTGCCAATGAGTCCGGGAGCAAGGTTGTTCTGTCCTTATTGCCTTTTCCACTGCGCACGATGATTTGCTGCATCCCGAAATCCACATCTTTCACTCTAAGTCTCAAGGCTTCGTTGATTCGCAGGCCGGAGCCATACATCAGGCGCGCAACCAACTGAGGAGCGCCTTCCAGGCCGTTGATAACGGCTTTGGCTTCATCATGGGTAAAAACGGTGGGTAAGCGTCTGGGTTTTCGTGCCATTTCAAACGATAGTTCATCCAGGGGCTGCTCCAGAAACTCGCGGAACAGAAACACGAGGGCATTCAGCGCAGTCCGCTGGGTACTGACACTGTTGTTACGCTGCACCGCAAGGTGCGATAGAAATTGTTCCACCTCTTTTGCCGAACACGCAGAAGGATGCTGCATACCATGAAAACGGATGAAGCGCTTGATCCAGTGGCAGTACGTCTGTTCAGTCTTGTAGGCCATATTTCGGCTACGAATCAGTGTGCGCAGCTGATCCATAAAGCGGGTAGGGTTGTCTGGCAACTTTGGTGGGACATCCAAAATCATCGGCTCAGCCTCCATGCTGTTTATTTATACAGCATTTTAGGCCTGCTTTTGGGTTATTTCACGGTGAAAAACGGAGATATACGACAATTGTCGCAAAACTTCGTAAATTTCGTACCAATGAGCTGACAACTCTATGAAAGATATGGAATAGTCGTTGAGGATCTATTTCAGATAAGCGAACAGGTGTACTGGGTGAAACTTGACAATTGACGCTTATTTTTCAGACTGGTCAGTTGTTGAATATTTTAATTTATTGAAAATAAAAGAAAATTATGGTCGGTGACATCTAGGTGCATGGAAATAGGCGCGTTTTTGGTAGATGTCATTTGTCGTTGAATTAGCTGTTATGCATATGGTTTTGATCAATGCTTAGGTTAGCTGCTTTGTTGGTAATGTTGGTTTCGCATAATGCATCGGCTCAGAGTTTCTTAGACTCGCTAGCCGAAAAGTACTCAGACATGTTCTGTGAACATGAGGGTTTTCTGGAGTGTGCTGCGGCAAAAAAGGGTGAGTGTGTTTCTGCAATTGAGCGTTCGGTGCAGCACTGCGACGAGTTTGCTTTGCAAATTTATGAAGAGACTGAGGCAGGTGAGGATTCTAGGCCTTCAGGAGAATCATTTGCAGACTGTTTTTCAACGACCTTTGCCAATGGAATCGACCTCGAAGAAGAGAAGTTTGATTCTTGTAGCTTTCCGGCACTTCGAGACCATCAAAATGAGCTACGAGAAAAACTTAGGTCTAAACGGTCTTAAAATGCATAACAAGTCGCTCAAGTTTGTTCCCGGCCTATCGGCCGTCCACCGGACGCCACTGTCGTGGCGCCGCTTAGCTCAGCGTTATACCCCTACGAGGAGGTCTTCATGCAACGTACTTTTACAAAGCGAATAGCTTCCTCCGTCGAGTCCGAGCTAGAGAATGCAAAGCTGGCAAGGTCAGCCGGTGATTTCTCGCAAGAATTCACCCATCTGGAACGGGCGCATGTGCTTGGGCAGGAATCAACGTATTGGCACGTCAAGGTCCATGTGTTGATGCTGGTATGGGCTACTCGTAACGGTTTAGTCCGTGAGGCTCTCGGGCAGGTTTTCCGCATTGTTGGCGCTGCGACTAAAACCGCCTTTGGCTTGGTACCTCAAGGCAATACTGGTGGTGCAAATGTCAGCCCGTTCAAGAAAATGCCAGTATCACCGGAGTTGGCCGCTTTGATTCAAAGGGCCAAGTCCGGTGTATAACCATACGCGCCACGCGGATGGCCTTTACGCCGCTTCGCTCTGTAAAGGCCACCGGTGCGCTCTGCGTTAGGGGTATACATGGTCTACGTCTCTGATGATGAAGTGACCGACGTCAATGAGCTGTTAGCTCGTATCTCAGAGTCTATTTCTGAAAAATGTGGTTATAGGACGGGGTATCTGCGAGACACGCTTTCGGTCGAGCGTATCGTGCAGCGTTGGCCGGTTGGTGAGTTAGAGGCATGGATCATCGAGGAATTGAAAGTATGGGATGTTTCCGAACACCCTCAAGTGGCTCATCTCTTGTCTTTGGTCCAAGAGCTATGGCCCGGCCTTTCCAGCGAGGCAAAGACGTTCTTCCAGCAATACTGCAAGTCTAATGTGTGGAATGGCACTACAGACACTCTGTTCAATCAGTTAGCTGCGGAGATTTCGGAAGGCTATCTGCTATGACCCCTAACAATTCACAGCACCGGACGCCACGTACGTGGCGCCGGTGTGCTCCGCGTTAAGTGTAAAAGGTCGAATCATGGATGTTTGGTTGAGAATTGAGAGACCGGTCGACGCCGAAGCCGATATTCCGCTTCAGGATGAGGCCTCGGAGAAAGTCAAAAGGAAGTATGCCAGCGAGCCGTCAGGTGCATTTATCGTCTGGTCCGATTCCTCTGACGGAACACTGGGCTGTATCAAGAACAATCGCAGCATTTCAGCGCCCATTTCTGAAGTGACGGAGCTGGTTCTCAAGGAGATGCAGCCAGCCAAAGGCCGAGGTTTTGTCGCACTGTCTTTTGTCTCGAACGCAGGCAGGGAGCTAGCCGGAATTTACTCAAACACATGCTCCGCCAACGCTGTCCACTGGCTATCGGAAATACAACCATTGATAGCAAAGGCGCTCGGGCTTGGTCAAAGAAAGGAAGATCTGGGCTATGACACTTAACCAGTCGCTCAAGTTCGTTCCCGGCCTGTCGGCCGTCCACCGGACGCCACATACGTGGCGCCGCTTAGCTCAGCGTTAATGGCCAAGGCCACGGAAGGGTTTAGGCAGTGAAGCAGGGAGTTGCTTTCAAATGTTTACCATCAGTCAGCTCTTCTCCCCGTAAAACACTGCAAAATCTGGAAGCTTCGTGTTCTGGTTCCTCGCGCCATGGGCTAGGGTGAGTGCAAGCTGTATGGCAGAGGGCATTCGGGTTTGGGTGCCAGGGATCAACCGCTGGGTAACCGGCCATTAACAAGGCGCATCAGTACGTGGCCTGCGGCCACCGGACGCCACTGTCGTGGCGCCGCTGTGCTCAGCGTTAAAAGCGTATGACGAGAAGAATCCTGATATCGATAATCGTAGTAGGCTGGATAGTAGCCTCGATTCAGCTGATCCGAACGGTATTCAGCACTACTCTTGATCATGGGGTTTTGTCGATAGCGAGCATAACTCTCGGTTTGCTGTTAGCAACAGGGCTCAAAGTGGTCTTCAGTAAAAGAAAGGTTGCTTTCAATTGGCCTATAGCGGCTTTCGTTTTGGTGTTCCTGTCAACCACAGGCATTGCCTTGCTCAACTACCAATTGGCCTCATCGCACGATCAGAAAAAGGATTTTATCGTCAAAGGTTCGGGTGAGAGGGCAATACGATACAATTTGATTGAATACGTCGTGCTTACTGATGGAAACGTCTCATTCACCTTTACGGGATTCGATAAGGAATCAAAGCCACGGGCGGGGGATGCCTTAAAGGGCGTGGTGAGGAAAGGTTTTTTTGGATTCGATATTGTAGAGATAGAAGATCAATCATGAGACTGGGAGTCAAACCAGCTTCTAACCAATGGGTGAAGCCGACCGGCACTACGCTGCGCTCCGTACCGGCGGCTTACCCACGGCGTTATGTGTAAGGAAAGCCGAACATGGAAGAGATAGGCGTAGGCATAATTGGCTGGCTACTGAAATTACTCGGTTTAGCTGCAAGATCAATGGTTTGGCTCGTCGTCGCGGCTTGGGAATACCTTATAGTGAACTTGGCCTGGTATTTTGGTTGGCCCATTTGTCGGGCACTGAGCATTGGGCATTTTCCGAAAACGGAGATTGGCAATGGTGACAATGCCTCACTGACGGAAGCAATTTTGGTTTGCCTGGTTGGTTTAGCAGTACCGTTCACCATTGCGGTGCTCCTCGCTCCGTGGGAGAACTTTGGTGCGTCGTGAATGCATGCCACATAACCAGTCGCTTAAGTCTGTTCCCGGCCTAGCGGCCGTCCACCGGACGCCCTTGTCAGGGCGCCGCTTAGCTCAGCGTTAGGCTTTCATTTGGAGATAGCGTGAGATTTATACTTTTCTTACTGATTATTCCTAGTTTATGTTTCGCTGACGAATACGTGTGGAAAGACGAATGTGATCGCGACCAAAGAAGCATGAATATTTGCACGGGCGAGATGTTGAAGTTTTACGAAGAACAGCTAAGTCGTTTGTATTTGGTTCAAATGAATCACCTGCAAACTGAAAGTAGAAAAACACTGTTTAGAGAAGCCCAAAACGCGTGGGAAAGCTTTCGAGATAAAGACTGTTTGTATTCAGTGGGAAAAAGAGAAAATTCCGGCTCGATTTGGCCTGCTGCACAAAACGCTTGCCTTGCAGAACGGACAAAGTCGAGGGTTGAGCAACTAGAGGCGTATGTGGCGTGCCGGGAAAATGGCTGTCCATACTAAGCCTAACCAGTGCAGGCACGGCGACGCCCACTACATTGCGCCTTCGGCTCCATTCCGTGAGCGCGCATGCTGCAAGCGTTAGCTGCTTTGAATGTGAGTGTGGCCTTTTTCTTGGTTGAGGGTGGTTTTTGGAGAGTGCACATGTGCGGCTTGCAATATCTTCAGAGAAAGTCTCAGGCCCGCTTTGAGGCTTTCTGGGGAGCGTAATGAGGGCTGAAACCACTACGGCTTGCTGTAGTTTGGTGTGTTTCCCCTGAAGTCTAAAATTGAGTATTATTCGGTTAAAGGTTTTGCGGGCTTTTCTGGAGGCTGGCTGGGCGCACAACTCATTGCTCGCGCTGTTCGCATTGAGTCATGCTGGGCATGTACTATCTTGCTACGTCGAGGCGCGCCAAAGCTACTCGCATTAATGGCAGCTTTGCATGTCATTGATGCCAGCATAAAAGTTACGGGGCGTCGCATTCAGGTTGGGTAGTCCACAGCGGGTTCCCTGAATCATACATCAGCTAACAAGTGCATCAAGCTGACCCCAGTGACGCTCCACCAGTTGTGGTTCGCTTCGCGAACGTTACCACAACTGGCTCCACGCCACTGGGGCAGCTTATGCAAGAGTTAACAGGAAAATGAGACACGAATGCAGGCATTAAAGTTTTTCTTTCTCGGCGCTCTTCTAGTTATATCCACTCCCTTATTCAGCAGTACCTGCGGCTCGGCAACTGATATGAAAATGCTCTCCGAGGAGGCTATTTCGTGCGTTGAATTATTCGAGAAACTTGACAGTAAACTTAACTTCGATAATGGATTGCTTGATCCTGGTAATGATACGTTTCTTTTGGAAATTGCCAGCTTTTTGAGGGATCGCCGCGGAAAGGTAGTTCATTGTTCAGCTGAGCTGGCTCCGTGGGTGGCGCATGAAAGCTTGGCGACCTATGGCGCCGACTTTTTTAGTGTTTCAGACCGGATTGATCATTACATTTGGATCAAAGAGTCCAAGTCATCGAAAGCGACCCGTGACCGATTTTGGGGAGCAGTAGCGAAATCTGTGGCCGAACTGAAATCTTCATCTGAGCAGATGATTGAAGAGCAGCGAGAGCTAAAAGCCTGTTCTTAAACTGTGGCTTCCTGTTAACAAGTCGCTGTTGGCGGACAATTTTTCCACCGCTTCGCGGCTCCAAAATTGCCGCAAAGCTTTGCGTTATGTTTCTTGAGGGACCTATGAACCTGGGCAACTGGGACGGGGGCGTTCTGAAAGCTGTTCTGGTAGCTTCACTGATTGTCCCGATTTACGCGGTCGTTGAAATGGGCATTCCAAATTCAGTCGATGGGCTAGCTGGTTTGGGTATGTTCTTTTTGCTTTTTTATAGCGTCTATCTCCTTATTTCGATTGCAGGGTGGGTTCTTGTAGGTTTTCCAGCCCACTGGCTTATTTGTCGATTTGGGGGAGGTAGGCTCGTGTGGTATGTCATCGCCGTCACCATGTTTACGCTGGCGATTTACGCTCTAGCACAATTCGAAGCCGCCATTGTGTTCGGGTTGGCAGCATTGTTTCAGGCATTATTGTTCAAATATTACGCGTACAATCATGCCAAAACATAACCAGTCGCTGTAGTACGCGGCCGATGGCCGCCGGACGTCCTTTTCATTGCGGCTTCGCCTTCATTACAAGGCCGCCGCTAAGCTCAGCGTTAAATTTCAGGCGGTCATGGATACGATTCCGCGTTTTAAGAAAATCGAGGCACTTTCACTCGGCATTGTTCTGCCTGTTTTCCTGTCTGGCTATACGGTGCTTCTTCTTCTGAACTCCGAGGCAGTTTTTTGGGGGCGCGGCTCGAGTGTTACTTATCAGGGTTACAGTGCTTTCCTCGTTTCCGCCTTGTGGTTCGGTGTTTCGGGAATTTTGGCAGGTCATTACTGGTTGAGGCACTATCGTGTACTCAGACCCGCACGCCGCAGGGCACTCATGTGGGCATCAACATTTTTAGTCTTGGTAGGGTTGGTTTCAGCCATTTTTCTGGTCTAAAAATTTAACAAAGCGCTGTAGTACGCGGCCGATGGCCGCCGGACGCCCTTTTCATTGCGGCTTCGCCTCCATTACAAGGGCGCCGCTAAGCTCAGCGTTATGCACTAGGGAGGTAGTTTTTTGAAAGGCGTAAGTTTCATGGGTTTCGTCGCACCAATGATCGTGCTGTTCATCGCTATCGTCTGGATTGGTGTTACGGTCGTTGGAAAGAACGTTAACGCGAAAGACTTAGTTTTTTCCTACACAGCTTTAGCTGCGGCATTTGTGATGTTTTCTCTTAACCTCTGGTTTTCGTTGAAGAACGAAGAGAGTGTAGATGTGATTCAGCCACACCTAACACTCACGCCGAATTGCGTTGATGTCTACTCAGAGTTGCCGATGAAATCCAGCTTCATCGTATTTAATCGAGAAAAGTTGACTTCATCCTTGAACCTTACGAGAACTAGCGAGAATGCAGGTATTCCCCAATTAACTGATGATGAAAGAGCGGCCTTCAAAAAAAATCTCGCTGAATTTTTGAGAGTGTCGGTAGTTGGTCATTTGTTGTCTGAATATCCGGACTGGAATCCAGATGTCAAAGCTTTCAGAGGTAAGAAGCAGGTCCAGTTCAATAACTCGGAGGAAGGCGCTGGCCAGAACTCTTACTACTCAATCGCGCAACTTAAAAACGCTCTAAAGATAGGAGTAGACGACTTCGATATCTCTGAGGGCGTTGGTATTACTAATGGCTTAACATTACCGCCCAATACAGTTGCTACGACCAGTGGTGATGACCTGATTTTCGAGAATCCCCATGTTCGAATAGCAATTGATTTTGAGGTTGAAGATGGAACGAGTTTTGCCGTTCCTTCCTACATTGGCTCGACCCTCAGATTGGATTATGGAGAAATGAACCAGGGCGTCATCAACATTCAAAGTAATATTAGAGTGGTTGTGTCTCAAAAAAAGCAAAGATCAGGTAGCCCTGACCGTCTAAAGTACGAATCATGGGCATCACAGATTATTGAAACTGTTCGAGCTGGGTTTTCGCCGGTGCTCACGCAAAATGCATAACCAGTGCAGGCACGGCGACGCCCTTTACATTGCGCCTTCGGCTTCATTCCAAGGGCGCGCATGCTGCAGGCGTTATGAGTCATCAGCCGTATGAGTTTCGTTATTTCATTTATTATTGTCAGCAACAGTGCTAAAAGTCCGTAAATTGTCAGGATAGATTGTCCTCCCGACCCCGCATGTTCTTTTCTTGAAGGTGACGAAACCTGAAAGGAA
>Ga0207906_1000296_pt1 | contig 23264 bp, 22 predicted proteins | sample LinPmetageLP37_FD_184050 | JGI IMG/M metagenome (GOLD analysis project Ga0207906, IMG submission 184050) | Marine viral communities from the Pacific Ocean - LP-37 (SPAdes) | ecosystem: Environmental > Aquatic > Marine > Oceanic | place: Pacific Ocean | collected 2010-06-16 | reverse complement strand
ATTCGAGGCGTGGAAATCCGCGGCACAGGCCGCTTGATCAACGAACAGCTTGCCAACTTGCAAATTCGGCGAGTTAACGTGACAACACCCTGAATCGATATCGTCGCGGATCAGGTGATGTGATCGAGCGGCGACTAATGTTACTGTATGGCCCTTGCGCGCTAACTCCCGGGCGAAATAGTGATGCCGTCCGCCCATACCGGTGCCTGTGGTTGAACCGTAATGGTTGATTATCACTATTCGGGTCATATTGAGCACCTTGCTGTCTTTAAACTAGGAAAAGTTGCAGCGTTCGCAGCGCTGTGGAGTTCTACGGCTTGGTATGAGTTCCGTCCCAAACACTTGCATTTAGCGGATATTCCGAATGAACTGGCTTACAAGGGCGAAGCTTGGAAAGGCTGTAGCCTCAGAGCGCACAGCGAGAGTTTTTGCAATCCGCTGCATTAATAAATCTCAGAAAAACACAAGCATGTCTGATTGGCACACGATCTCGCTTTCTGACGCTGCACGCAGGTTATTTCAGGGATGTATTGCTGCAGCGAGTAAAGTCCTCCGAACCAGGTCCGCGATAGCCTCTATCAACGTCTGATCGCTATCTCCAGATGAGTTGTTGATCAATTCTTGGATGAGCCTGTCTTTCGCCGATCATCTCTGGAAACCGGGCATAGCAAGCGAAAGATGATCTACATCAAGCGCGTTCGCGAACCTTCGGGCAACTGCGTAGGCGCCCCTTCGCCCTTCCCGAACCAAAGCAAATCACATCAGCAACCACCCACCCTACCGACGGTCAGCACACCCTAACCCCATATGTAACCATATGTATTCTTGATCCTTTGCAGGCGTTCCGGCGATAAAACCTCCAGTTCCACGGAGGGCACGTGAATCATGGATCCGACAAATTCAGAACTCGAAACAGGCCCCGCGCTGACCCTCGCAAGTTGCAAGGCAGAACCGCGCGTAAACGCCCCCCGGCACGTGCCGTGTTCGAAGCGAACTGTGCCGAGCCGGGTGCGACTGACCTCCAAAACGCCGTCGAACCCTTGAGCACGCGCGCTGCGGCACCTTTCAGACAGACTAATACAAGGAAAACGAATGCAATTCTTCAATAGAAAGCAGCTGGCCCTCTGGGATACGGCGCTCAGTACCTCTGAAGAGCTGGCGAAGGGGTTGTCGCGGCGTCAGTTCGGCTTGGCTGCGGCTGCGGCTTTTGCGATGCCCAAAGCGTTGAGCGCGCATGGCTCCACGCAGGTGACCTCTCAGGGAACCTACAATATCACAGTCGACCCGGTGCGCATCAACACGGGCGATTTTCAGAAGATGGGCGTGGGCTACAACCGCAGCCAGATTCCGACGATCCTGCGCTTCAAGGAAGGTGAGGAGGTTACGATAAACGTGACCAACAACCTCAGCGAAAGCACCTCGATCCACTGGCATGGACTTATCGTGCCCTTCCGTCAGGACGGCGTTCCGGGGATCAGCTTCAACGGCATCGCCCCCGGTCAGACCTTTACCTATCGCTTCCCGATCCAGCAGGCCGGGACCTATTGGTTCCACAGCCATTCAGGCCTTCAGGAGCCGGATGGCGCCTACGGTGCGATCGTGATCGAGCCGCGCGGCAGGGAACGCATACCAGCGCACTGCGACTATGTCGTTCAGCTGGCCGACAAACATCCCCATCCGGGCAACCGCATCTTGCGGAACCTCAAGATGCAGTCCGACTACTACAACCGTTCGCAGCGCACTTTTCAGGACCTGATCCGGGACGCCCGCATGGACGGTCTCAAGGCGACGCTGAAAGAGCGCCGCATGTGGGGGCGCATGCGCATGCTGCCGAGCGACGTCGAAGACGTGCAGGGATTTACCTCGCTGATCAACGGTCGCAGCACGTCGCAAAACTGGACCGGTTTGTTCCGGCCCGGTGAGAAGGTCCGCCTTCGGATCATCAACTCCTCCGCGATGACCTACTTCGACATGCGGATACCGGGACTGAAAATGGTCGTCGTGCAGGCTGACGGCAACGATGTGGAGCCTGTCGCCGTGGATGAACTGCGGGTCGCGGTTGCCGAGACCTATGATGTCATCGTCCAGCCTACGCAGAACAAGGTCTATAGCATTATTGCGGAATCCATGGGCCGCAACGGGCTTGTTCGGGGCACCCTGTCACCCAGAGAGGGCTATGCCGGTGCCGTGCCCCGTCTCAGACCCAAGCCCTTGCTCACCATGGCCGACATGAGCGGCATGATGGGCGGTATGGGTATGGATATGGGCATGGGTATGGGCGACCACGTCATGCAGAACATGACCGGAATGAACCACACCGACATGACAGGCATGGACCATTCAAACATGCAATCCAGCCAGCAGCCCCCGATGCCTGCGATGACCCCGTCAGAGGAAAAGCCGAAGAAAAAGACTTCGATGGCTGGGATGGACCATACGCAGATGCAAAAGCCTGCGATGGACGGCATGGACCACACGCAGATGCAGCAGAAGAAAAAGGCACCGATGTCAGGCATGAACCATGCCCAGATGCAGAAGCCCGCACTGGACGGTATGAGCGGCATGGACAGTATGAGCGGAATGGCAATGTCTGATGGCGGCGATCCGTTCTATGTCCCGGGCAGCGGACTGACGCCTGTCGCGTACAACGGCGGCAAGTTCCTGTCCTACGCAGACCTGCGCGCCGCCAGCCCTCGTTACCGTCACCGCGCACCCTCACGCACCATCGTGTTGCGGCTGACCGGTAACATGGAGCGCTACATCTGGTCGATCAACGACGTGAAATACGACGATGCCGCCCCGATCACGCTCCGATACGGCGAGCGGGTGCGCATGCGGTTCATCAACGAAACGATGATGTCGCATCCGATGCACCTGCACGGGATGTGGTCGATCATCGATGCCGGTCACGGTCCGCGCAATCCCATCAAGCACACCGTGAACATCAATCCCGCCGCCACGACGGACATCGAAGTCGAGGCCGACGCCCCCGGTCAATGGGCGTTCCACTGTCACCTCAGCTACCACGCGCGGGCGGGAATGTTCCGCAAGGTCGTGGTCAAGGGACGCGCGGCTTGAGCCGGGAAATACAAAGGACGAACGTAATGAAATACAGTCAACTCGCCGGACTGGCCGGCCTCATCCTTCCTTGGGCCTCGCTCGTGCAGGCTCAGCCCGTCAAACAGACCGAACAGCTGATCTGGGGCGTGCAGGCGGAACAGTTGGAAATTCGCGCACTGGATGACGAAGAGGTCCTTGTCTGGGATTTCGACGCCCTCATCGGCACGGATGAGCTCAAGCTGGTGTGGCGCAGCGAAGCTGAATACGGTCTTTCGTCCGATGAGTTCGAAAGCCTCGAAAACCAGCTACGTCTCCGGTTTCCAATCTCGACCTTCTTTAACGGCGTGGTCGGAGCCTATGCCAGCACACCCGAGGGCGTTCCGGAACGCTACGCGGCTGTCGTGGGGGTAAAAGGGCTCGCGCCGCAGTGGTTCGAGATCGACGCCGATCTCTACCTCTCCGACTATTCGTTCTTCAGTTTCGAGGCGGAATACGAACTGCTCCTTACCAACCGTCTGATCCTGACCCCGAACATCGAGATCGATATGCCGCTGAAGGATGACATCGCCCGGGGGCGGGGTGCGGGTGGCGCAGTCATGGAGATCGGTGCGCGGCTGAGTTACGACCTCATCGACCGTGCGGTCTCACCCTATATCGGCGTCAACTACGAGACCTCGTTCGGCGACACGCGGGACATCACCCGCGCGGCCGGTGGGGATACAGATGAGTTCTCGGTCGTGATCGGTACACGCCTTCAATTCTGAGATTTGTTCCTGCGGGAGCAATCCGGAGGGCTGATGAGTCCTCCGGCCAATACCTGAACCCAAAAGCAACCAAGGACTAAACAGATGAAACATCTACTGCTGACAATCGCACTGGCTTCCTCCTTTGCGGCACCGGGGTTTGCCGGCGAAGCGGCTCACGGAAACAAGTCCGGCGACACCCATGGAGAAATGAAGATCGGCATGCCCGGCGATGCCGCTGCGGTGGACCGCACGGTCGAGATCGACATGGTCGAAACAGACGACGGCGAAATGCTGTTCAAGGGCGGCGATCTGGATTTCAAAGAAGGCGAGACCGTCCGTTTCGTCGTCCGCAACGAGGGCGAGTTGGACCATGAGTTCATTCTCGACTCGCAAAAGAAGAACGCCGCGCACAAGAACGAAATGGCGGATATGAGCGGTATGAATATGGGTCATAATGAGCCCAACCGCATCCGGCTCGCGCCCGGCGAAGATGCCGAAATCATCTGGACATTTGCAAATAACGGCACGTTCGAAGCTGCTTGCCTGATCCCCGGTCATTACGAATCCGGCATGTTCCGCGAAGTCTCCGTTACTCACTAAACGGTCAGTGCGGATCGCGAGCACCGCCTTGCGATAACGTTAATACCAGAACGGGCGTACACCGCGCCCGTTCTTTCCCCCGTTGGGCGCCCGTCTGCGACGATGGTGTACCGCGCCAGCGGCGGTAGTACCCAGATCCGACGTTTGCTGAACCCTTGGGCTCACGGCTTCAATCGATCGAATAAACCCGGTTCTAGAATTTCCCCTACTGCGGAGGCGTTGAGCACATGAAGACATCGTTCAAAACTTGCACCCTCGCGGCAGCGCTCATCTTGTCCGCCCTTTCCGCGCATGCGTCCGATGGCAAAAGCCAGCAACCCCATCTGAGGGCCTACGACCTTCCGGACCATGACCCGATCGGAGAACCCCCCGGCGATGCCACGCCCGACAGGACGGTCGACATCACGGTCAGGGAGACCGGAAGCGGTTACATGCTCTTTGATCCGGATGCGCTTCACATCGAGAACGGAGCGGTTGTCCGCTTTCGGGTCACGAACTCCGGCAAACTCGATCACACTTTCTTTCTCGGCTCCTTCGATGAAGTCACCGAAAACCGGCAATGGATGCAGGAGCATCCGGACATGACCCATGACGCCGCCAACTTCATATCGATACCCAGCGGTGAAACCGGGGAACTGATCTGGAAGTTTTCAGACGTGACCAATCTGGAATTTGCCTGTCTGGTCCCCGGCCACAGAGATGCCGGGATGTGGGGGGTCATCATCGTGCATGATCACCTCGCCTCACCCGCCGGATATTGATCGCGCTCCAATGTCGCTGATGGACAGGTATCACGTCCTCGTACATGACGTCTCCGCCCTCTTCGGATACGATTACAATGATACGACGCCGGACTGGGTTCATCCGTTCATTCACCTCTTCTGGTCCTGGCGCCGGGATTGCTGATCGGCGTCGCCCTCTATCTCGTCCTGCGCGGTATCCTGCGGCTCTGGAGCCGCCCGGCAAAACCGGTCGCGCGCATGAACCACGTGAGGGGGCTTGATGCCGGGTTGTTCAGCTCGGTCCTGCGCTACACCAGACGGCAGCAGGCGCAGATGATCATGCTGAGCCTTCTCGCGCTTCCGATCCTGTATCTGACCTTGGAACTGCCCAAGCAGATCGTGAACAATGCGCTGGAATCCGCGACTTTCCCGGTCGAGGTTCTGGGCCAGAGTTTGGATCAGGTCATATTCCTGCTGCTGCTTTGCGGGCTGTATTTGCTGTCGATCAGCCTGAACGGACTCATCAAATACACGCTCAACGTCTTCAAGGGCTATACGGCGGAGCGGTTTCTCCGACGCTTCAGGCTGCTGATCTATCGGCGGTGGCGCTCGGATGCGGAGGCGTCCGAGCAAAGCGAGATCGTCCCAATACTCGCACAGGAAGTGGAACCCATCGGCGGCTTCGCGGCCGAAGTCCTGACCCTGCCGGTTTTGCAGGGTGGCACGCTTTTCACCATTCTGCTGTTCATGTTCATTCAGGACCCGATCCTGGGTGCCGCCGCGCTGACCGTGTTGCCCATTCAGCTTATTCTGCTCCCGAAGCTGCAGCGCCGGGTGAACACCCTGTCGCGTATCCGGATCAAAGAGGTCCGCGATCTTGGCAGGCAACTGAGCGAGCAGTTGCGCGAACGACAGGGCGCCTCGTCCGGCCTGTCGGCGGCGGGCGCTAGTTTCAAGGCGCTGGAGCAGGTACGCAGAAGGATCTTTCGTCTCAAGTTCTTCATCAAGGCGCTCAACAACTTTCTGACGGCGCTGACACCGTTTCTGTTCTACTCACTTGGCGGATATTTCGTCATCGAAGGCCGGATCACGCTTGGGGCACTGGTCGCGGTCCTCGCCGCGCACAAAGACTTTTCGGCCCCACTGAAGGAGCTTTTCCGATACTATCAGGCGCTTGAGGATACGCGGATCAGGTATCAGGAAATCACGACCTTCTTCGCCGGGACGCCGCCCCGCATGGAAGAACAGCAATCCGCCGGGGTGCACCGGCTGGCGATCCGCAGACCGCCGGAACATGCGCTGTCGCAGACTTGAGGGCTCCTATTGTCCCCCCTGCTCCCGCGACGCGTCAAACTGCCGTTACATTTGGCTACAAAGAGGGGGCGGACATTTACACCGGCGGTTTGATATACACCGGGTATGAGCGAACCTGCCCACATTCTGGTCGTCGACGACCATGACGAGATCCGCAATTCCGTTTCAAGCTATCTCGAACGGAACGGCATGCGAACCTCGGTCGCCGAAAGTGCCGCAGAGATGGACGCTCAGCGCGCAAGACATTCTTTCGATCTGATCGTGCTCGATGTGATGATGCCCGGCGAAGACGGGCTGACTGCGTGCAAAAGATTGCGTCAGGAGTGCGGCACACCGGTCCTGATGCTGACCGCCCTCGGAGAGGACGACGACCGCATCGAGGGTCTGGAAGGCGGCGCGGATGATTATCTCTCCAAACCCTTCAATCCGCGCGAGTTGTTGGCCCGGATCAGGGCCATCATGCGACGCAGCGAGAAGAGCCCTCCGCAGGACCCATTCGCGGGCAAGCGCATCCGGTTCGCCCATCTCGAACGGGAGTGGACAGAACATGGGGGTCGTCGTCGGTGATCTGGCCTGTGCTAAGGTAAGCTCTTTGTATGGGGGGCTGCCATGGACGTACGGATTACAATCGAAACTACCTTCGACAACGGGGAGAAGCGCACTCATCAGCTTGACGGCATTTCTCGACCATACCGGGTGACCTGCCCAGACGGGATCGGGCTGCGCCTCGAGGATGGGAAAAGGATCCTCGAACAGATCCAGAGGGTAATCCTTTACGATCAGGTCGATGAGATCATTCGAGAAAGCCGCGTATGCCCGGATTGCGCCTCGGTTCGTGCCATTCATGACTATCGCACGCGCGATCTCGACACGCTCTTTGGGCGGGTTCGGGTCAAAGCCGCGCGCTTGCGCCGCTGTTCGTGTGATGCCAGGTCAGCGGCGATGCCCGGCGGACCTATTTTTCCGCTGGCCTATTTCTTTCCTGACCGGGCTACCCCGGAGCTGCAGCGGCTCCATGCGGAACTCGGGTCCCGGCATTCCTTTCGCGAAGCCGCGCGGCTGATGAAAAGCTTCCTCCCCTGCCATCCGCCCCATCACACCACGGTGCGTGACCGGTTGGGAAGAGTAGCCGCGGGGCTCGAGAAAAGTCGAAGGGCATCAGGCGATCCCGCTGAAGCACTTCCCAAAGGGGGTTTGACGGTTTTTCTGGACGGTGCGCATATCCGCTGTCGACCGGAGTATCAGCAGCGACACCTGGATCTTGTGGTCGGTAAGATTGAAAGTCGCAATATGTGCCGACGATTTGGCTTGGTCGCCAATGCGACGGCATCGCCAGACAGCCGGATGCGAGAAGAGCTGTCAGACTTTGGATGGAAGCCGGGCCGTCTGTTGACGGTAATCTCTGATGGCGAGCTTGCTCTCCCGAACCTCATACGGAATGCCATGGGTGGCGACGGCCAGGTGAAGCATATCCTCGACTGGTGGCACATCTCGATGCGTATTCGACATGTCGAGGCCGCCGTTCAGGGTCTGGTCCAGATACCGGGATTCACTGGAATTCCGGTGCTGTTCCAGCGCCCCGCGAAAAGCCTTCGCTGGTGGCTGTGGCATGGCAGAGCACGGGTCGCGGAAACTTATCTGAAAGGGCTCATGCACGATTGCACCCGCCTTGCGGAAGAACCTTTGGCTGTCCGCACCGCTGCCGCTCGTGTGCAGGCCCGATGCGGGACACTGTACACCTATCTCGCGAACAACATGGAATCCCTTGTCGACTATGGCCGACGGTACCGTAACGGGCTGCCCATCTCGTCATCTCGTGCCGAAGGATCAGTCGATGACATTGCCAATGCCCGCATGGGAAAGCGCAGAAGGATGCGGTGGTCGCCCAAAGGGGCTCACCGAGTAGCCGTCACAAGGGCCGCAGTTCTCGATGGTCGGCTGACCGTCGCAAACAGAAAACGCGCCGCATGACCCCCATGTTCTGTCCACTCCCCGGGTAGGGTCGTCAGTCGGACTCAAGTAGAAACTTGAAAAGCCGGGCCGCTGGGCCGGTCTCGGCGCTTGATGTGATTTGCGCGATGAAAAACTGCTTTCTCAAAGGCATTCCTTCGAGCCTTGCTCGTGCCAGCGAGCCCGAAGCAATTTCGCCTCGCACCGCCGTCTCCAGCACGATGGACGCGCCCAGACCGGCGGCCACGCTGCGCTTAACTGCCTCGGTCGAGCCCACATTGCCGATGGTGTCGACATCTTCTGCTTGGGGCCCTAGTGCTTCTGTCAGAAGGGTGCCGGTCCCGCTGCCGCGCTCGCCGCCCAGCATCTTGAGCGTCTTGAGTTCGGCAAAGCTGATCTCTTCGCGCGTGGCAAGTGGATGATCGCTTGGCAGGATGACGATCATTTCATCGCTGAGCCAAGGAGCCACCGTTACGGCGGGGTGGGAAATTGGCCACTCCATCGCGGCGATGTCGATCTCTTCGGCCAGCAACATCTGCGCAACGCGAGGGTTTGGGGCTGAGATGACCTCCCATCGCATCTGCGATGATGTCTGTTTGAGAAAGGATGCCAGCGCATCCGGCATGAAGTATGATGCGATGTTGCCGCTGCACCCGATCTTGAGCGACTCGGATAAAACGGCGGCCTGTGCCCTTTGAGTGGATGTAAGAATCTGCTGTGCATGTGGCAGGAGTCGCAGCCCGGCGTCGGTCAGGCGGCTGCCGCTATGGCTGCGCTGGATCAAGGGCGCGCCTAAGTCCTCCTCCAATTTCTTGATATGTTGCGACAGGGTAGGCTGCGCGATGCCGATCCGGACGGCGGCAGTCTGGAAGCTGCCGAGTTCGGCCAGCGCGACGAAGCTTTTGAGAACAGTCGGGTTCACGTCTCGAGCACCTCGGGATTGACGGCGTGGCGCGGCCGCTTGCCAGAAAGAAAGGCGATGATCTCATCGGCGGCCTCGGCTGCAATCTGGCGGCGCACCTCGCTGACTGCCGATCCGATATGCGGTGTCAGAACCGTTTGGTCACAGGCGAGGAGCGCTGGATGAACTTGCCTTGGCCGATCCGGGCGATGCCAATCCTCCATCTCGAACGTGTCCGCGGCATAGCCGGCAAGGCGGCCTGTGTTCAGCGCCTCCACGACGGCGGCCTCATCCACCAACGATCCGCGCGCGGGATTGACCAGATAAGTCCCTTGTTTCATCGCTGCTAGAAAAGATACATTCACGATGTGCTTGGTCTGGTCCGTCAATGGCAGCGCAAGGATGATGAAGTCAGACAGGCGGGTGAGATCATCGAGCGGAGCGTACTGCGCATCGAGAGCTTTTTCCGTCGTGGGGTCGAGGCGATTTTCGTCGAAGTAGATGCGCCGGCCTCGAAAACCCGAAAGGAGCCGCATTGTCTCGCGGCCCACTGCACCGCCGCCGATGATGCCCACGGTCGCGCCTTGCAGGCTGCCACCATAAAAATTGGGCCGCCACCCGGCGAACGTTCCTGACCGTAGATGCGCGTCTCCCGCACGCATGTTCCGTGCGAGCGCAATGCTGAGGCCAATGGCCAACTCGGCCGTCGGCTCGGTCAAAAGGTTCGGAACATAGGTCAACAGCACCCTGGCATCTGTGCAGGCCCGCTGATCAAGATTATCGAAGCCTTTCAATGCGCCGGCAATAATCTTCAATTTGGGGCAGGCGTCCAGAAATGGGCGGTCGACGCACTCGGTCATGAAGGCCATCAACGCCGATGCATCCGCGCAAGCCGCACGCAATTCGTCGTCGGCGAGTGGATCGCGCCCCTCGCTGGTCACGACATCCCCGTGCGCTGAAAGGCGTGCCAGCGTCTCATCTTCGATCCAGTTGGGCACTACAATTTTGACCATTATCCAACATCCTTAGCTGCGATTTTCCAATCACTAACAGCAAGGAACATATATCGCAATATGTAATAAAACTGTCATATATATTGCGTATCAAAGAACTAACAGAAGGAGAATCGGTGCGATGGATGGGTCAATGAGTATTATGGGACGTGATATTCTGAGCGTCGACGATGTCGAAGTCGTGTACCCGAACGGCACACGCGCACTCAATAAGACCACCTGCCAATTCATGGACGGGGAAGTGACCGTCCTTCTTGGTCCGTCGGGCGCCGGTAAGTCTACGCTTCTTCGCACTCTCAACCTGCTGACCCAGCCAAGCGCAGGACATATCGTGACATCGGCGGGCCAGCAGTTGAAGTCGCGCCGCGATATCCGGTTTCATCGGCGCGACACCGCCATGATCTTTCAGCAGCACCAACTGATCGGCCGCCTGAGCGCTCTGCGCAATGTCCTCATGGCGCGTCTCGGTCGCCATTCTGTCTGGAGCAGTTTGGCAGGCTTTTCGCGCGCCGAGAAACACCTTGCGCTGGAATCTCTCAGCCGCGTGGGCCTCTTTGACAAGGCGCTGACACGCTGTGACAGCCTTTCGGGTGGCCAGCAGCAGCGCGTCGGCATTGCGCGCGCGCTCACGCAGGAGCCAAAGCTGATCCTCGCGGACGAGCCTATCGCATCGCTCGATCCAGCATCTTCGGACCGGGTGATGAAAATCCTCCGCGACGTATGCCGCGAAGACCGAATTCCCGTCATTGTCAGCCTTCACCAACTCGATTTTGCCAAGGCCTATGCCGATCGCATCATCGGCCTCTGTGATGGTGACATCGTTTTTGACGGACCGCCCTCGGCACTGGATAACGCCGCGCTGTCGCGCATCTACGGCGCGCCGGCCGATACGACCAACTGATCTTTCAACTCTTGGAGACTGCCATGAAGAATATCGCAACTCTCACCGCCATGCTGCTGGCCTCAACAGCCGCATTCGCAGCAGGCGATTATGATCCGGACACTTTGCGCGTCGCGCTGCTTCCTGATGAAAACGCCTCGACCGTGATCCAGGATAACAAGCCGCTGGCCGCGTATCTTGAAGAGAAGCTCGGCAAGGATATCGAACTGATCGTCACGACCGATTACTCTTCGATGATCGAGGCGATGCGCTTTGGCCGCGTGGATGTCGCGTATTTTGGGCCGGCCTCCTACACCATCGCCAAGGCCAAGATGGCGGATGGCGATCTGGACATCGAGCCGTTCGCCGCGCGCGTGACGGATGGAAGCACCACCTACCAGTCTGTCCTCATTGCCAATGTCGAAAGCGGTATCGACTCGATCGACGATATCGAAGGGTCGGGCATCGATGTGGCTTTTGGCGATCAGGCATCCACCTCGAGCCACTTCGCGCCGAAATACACGATGATGCTCGAAGGCGTGACGGAGGGCGATGACTATACCCAGAACTTCACGGGCGCGCACGACGCGGTGGCGCGCAACGTCGAGCTGGGCAATGCCGCTGTCGGCGGTCTGAGCCGTCCGATCTACGAGAGCCTGCTGGCCAAGGGGTCGGTTGATGCATCGAAGCTGATTGTCATCGGTTACTCCGCCGATATCCCACAATATCCTTGGGTTATGCGCACCGACATGACCGAGGCGCTTGAAGACTCAATCAAGGACGCCTTCCTGACGCTGGAGCCAGGGACCGACGCGGGCGATGCAGTCCTGACGCCGTTCAAGGCCGACGGGTTCGCAGCAATCACGGATGCCGACTACGACATCATCCGTGACATCCGCAAGAACCTGCAAGCCGACTGAGAATGCCCGAACTAGGAGACCGCCATGACCCGCCTCTTGACTGCCCAGCCTGCGCTGACCAACGCTGAAGATGTGCTGGCCGAGGACAGCAAGGGGCGGCGAAAGCTGCTCCTTCAAATCGCCGTAGTCGCCGCGATCGTCATTGTATCGCTATGGATGACCGGGATGCTAGATCGGAGCCGGTTGACCAGCGGCTTGCCGGCTATCGGTATCCTCGGCACTGAGATGTTCCCGCCGGATTTCGGCCGTTGGCGCGACTGGGTAGGACCCCTTGTCGAGACGCTGGCTATGTCTATCGCCGGCACGGCGCTGGCGGTCGCTCTCTCTTTGCCACTGGGCTTCTTGGCCGCACGGAACACATCGCCCAACAAGGTTATCTACCAAGTCTCGCGGGTCGTCCTGAATACGCTTCGCTCGATCCCAGAATTGATCATGGGTATAATTTTCGTTGCAGCTGTAGGGTTTGGCATGTTGCCTGGTGTTTTGGCCCTTGGCCTCCATTCGGTTGGAATGGTCGGAAAATTCTTTGCGGAGGCCATCGAGCACGCGCATCCTGCACCGATTGAAGCGACCGAGGCGTCAGGAGCCACGTCAATGCAAGTCATCCTGCATGGCGTCCTGCCTCAAGTCTTTCCGCAATTCGCAGATGTGAGCATGTATCGCTGGGAATATAATTTTCGAGCCTCGACCGTCATGGGTATGGTTGGTGCAGGCGGTATCGGCACTGAGCTCGTCGGCTCGCTCCGCCTTCTGGACTACCCACAGGTGTCAGCGGTTTTGCTGGTCATCCTCGCCTGTGTGACCGTTGTGGATATACTCAGCAATATGCTCCGTGCGAAGTTCCGGTGATTTAAGCAGATGCCAAGGTGATTTGCTCGAACAATGAGCCATCACCTCAACGGTTCAGTTTTCTTTCATGCCAGCTTGTTGCATGGGTCAAAATATGGGTGCAGGCGCCCCTTTCCCCGAACGACTATGCGGCACGTTTGAAGACCGCATGACCGAGGCGGGTCATGCGGTTGAGGGTCTTTGTGGCGCCCGATCTGGGCTTCGACGAGGGCTCTGCGATTGTATCCCGTTGCTGACTACCCTGCCATTCGGCCATGCTCGGCGATATGCTCTATGTGAGCGTTGCGCCCATCGCGTAGGCCGGGAACAGCGGTAATTAGTGGCGGGATGGTGATCTGTATGCGCCGTTTCCGGCCCATTGATTTTGCTATTGCGGCCGGCCTGTCTACCGCTTTCTTCGCACTGTGAGCTCGTCGGGGAGTCCCGGACGAGGTCATTTTGAGGGGATGAGGTGCTGCGTGTAAGCCCATGGCATCAGAGCGTCGATGTCCTTGGCCGGATGGCCATTTGCGATGCTGACGAACAGGTCGCGCAGGTAGGCGTAGGGTTCGACGTTATTCATCTTGCAGGTGCCAATCAGACTGGCGAAGCGGGCCCAATTGCGGCCGCCCTCGTCATGCCCTGCGAACAATGCATTGCGGCGGTTCATGGCCGGGCTGCGGATGGCGTTTTCCACCAGGTTGGAGTCGATGTCGACGTGACCATCATCGAGGAACAGACGGAAGCCATCCTGCCGTTTCAGCATATAGGCCATGGCCTCGCCGAGGTCGGACTTGCGCGACACGCGCTTGGCCTGTGCCGCCAACCAGGTGAAGAACGCATCGACCAAGGGGCGCGACAATTCCTGCCGAACAGCCTGACGACGATCCGGGCCTGACCCGCGGATGGCGTCCTCGACCTTGTAGAGCGCCGCGATGCGCACCAATGCTTCGTCGACAATGGGCGAGCCCTTCTTCGGCTTGGCCTTGATCAGTTTGCGTCGGCCGTGCGCCCAGCAGAAGGCCAGCCGCAGTGGATCGCCACCTGTGCGCTTGGGTGTTGCTAGGTGAGAATAGCCGCCGTAGGCATCGACTTGGATCGTGCCATTGAAGCCAGCGAGGATTTCGGCGGCATATTCTCCTTTACGCCCAGGCCGGTAATGGAACACGACTCCAGGCGGCGCGGTGCCACCCCAGCCTCGGTCATCGCGCAAGACCGCCCAAAGATAGCCGGTCTTCGTCTTTCCCTTCCCCGGGTCCAGCACCGGGGCGGCCGTTTCATCGACGTAAAGCCGTGTGCTGTCGGCCAGCAGCCGTTTTGCCATGTGGTCAACCACGGGGGCAATCAGGGCACCTGTCCGGCCCATCCAGTCGGCCAGCACCGACCGGTCAATTGGAACCCCGTGCCGAGCCATCACCACGGCCTGCCGGTTCAGTGGCATGTGCTCGGAATGTTTGGAGACTGCGATCTGGGCCAAGAGCGGCTCGGTGGGCCAACTGCCCTCCAGCAGATGCGCCGGCGCCTTGGCTTGCACCACGCCCGTGCGCCCCTTGGGGCATGCATATTTGGGACGGACCGTCACGATCACCTGATAGCGCGCCGGAATGTAATCCAGCCGTTCGGTTCGGTCTTCGCCGATCCGGACCATGTCGCCGCAGCCGCAGGGGCAGGCAATGCTGTCAGGCTCGAGCACACGTTCGATACGCGGGAGACTTTCCGGAAGGGCCCGCACCTTGCGCGGTTCCCGTGGCTTGCGCTTTTCAGGGTCGGGCTCGCTGGCCGCGATCCTGTCCTCGACAGCCGCAATTTGTGCCTGCGTCTCGGCAATCGCAGTTTCCAGATCTTCCAGCGCCAGTTCTAGTTGTGCCGGGTCCAGCTTCTCCGATTTCGGCCCGAACTTCGTGCGTCGATAATCCTGAACCTGACCTTCCAGCTTCGCGATCAGGTCCTTCAGCTCGACGATGAAGGCCTCCTTCTCCGCCACCACCGCCTGCTCATGCTGACGCGCAGCTCGCTCGACCCGCGCCTCAAACTGCGCTGCTTCCAGCGCCGCAGTCTGGGCGGAGAAGGCTTGCACCACCTCGGGCGGCAGGTCAGGGAATTGGCTGAGATCGAGTGATTGCGACATGCGCTTTTCTACCCGATCCGGGATAGAAAGCCCAATAAAACAAAGCCAAAACTGGCCAGATGAGTCATCCTGCCACAGCCGGCGGCAATACCCGTTGCGCCACCACCCGCCGCCAATCCAGACCTTCGAATAGCGCTTCAAATTGCGCCCGCGACAGCCGCATCACCCCATCCTGCACTTTCGGCCAAGAGAAGCTGCCCTGTTCCAGGACCTTGTAGGTCAGCACCATTCCGCTGCCATCCCAGACCAGGATCTTCAACCGGTCCCCGCGCTTCGACCTAAACACCACCGTCACCCCGGAATGCGGGTCGAGCTTCAGCTCCGTCTGCACGATCAGCGCCAGCGCCTGGTGGCCACAGCGGAAGTCGACCGGCTTTGTCGCAATCAGGATCGGCAGACGCTGACCCGCGACGATCATGCCGCCCCGCGCAATGCACGCACCAGCGCCGCCGCCCGTTCCACCGCAACATCGCCAGGAATGCGCAAGCGCAGGTCCGGTCCAAACTCGACCGTCATCATGCCCGCCGCATCCGAGCTTGTCTCAACCAACGCCCCGCAATCGGAGAGTGGTTCTGCTTCGCAAGCGACAGCCAAAGGCACAAACATCGGCTCAGGCCCTTGGGGAGCAGGAAGACCAGCCAAGATCTCGGCAGGCACGGCCAGCAGACCCTGCCGGGCATGACGGCGCCAGTCAGAAAGCTGGTGCGGTATAAGGCCATGGCGACGGGCGACATCCACAACCCGGCTCCCGGGCTGAAAGCTCTCCGCAACAATCCGCGCCTTCACATGATCAGGCCACCGGCGGTTCCCCCGCCGAGGCTCAACAACATCACACCGCCCGACAAACCCATCCCCACCATCCGCCATGCAAGACCTCCATCAAACCATGCAGATCTTCTCGCAGGCGCGTCACCCAACAAAAACGCCCGAAATCAATGGGACGGAGACGCCGCATACGGTGATCTCGACATCGGGTCAGAACTTTTGGGTCAAGCAATCGGAAACTACGGTGCCATCATAAGCGGCGTCCGCCAGAACGCGGGTCACCTGGCTTGCGATCCCCACGATGAGGTCGGGCAAGGCGGTTTCGTCGCCGATCTGGTCTGTGGTCAACAGTGAGGCGACGATCTCACCGCTGTCCGGGTCATACCCGATGTGCAGTTGACGCCAGGATTTGCGGGTCTTTCACGTGCCATGCTTTTCGTCCTGCCAGCCCGAACCGCGATGGATCTTCAGGCCTGTGCTATCCACGATCAGCGTGGTGGTGCCACTGGATTGTGGCCTTTCGTCCACGACCGAGAGGTCAATCGCCCGCCGCGATAAGGTCGAGAAGTCTGGAACCGGCAACTCCACGCCCATCAGTCCAAGTAGCGACCGGACGAACTCTTGGGTCTGATGCAACGGCTGGTGAAAGATCAGCCCCCGCGTCAGACACGTCTCAATCGCGAAGTCCGAATATTTTGGCTGACCACCGCGACCCTTTCGCTTCGGCGCTGACCATCGCCCGGCAGCCCCGGCCTCAAGCCAGATCGTAACGTCTCCGCGACGGCGCAGAGCCTCGTTGAAATCCGACCAATTCGTCACCGTGTATTTCGCCTTGGAAAACTTATCGCGTCGACCAGCGTTGAATATATGCGGCATAGGGCGCTACCTTGAGGATATCAGAACCGGCGTCTTCGCCAAAATCCGCGACCCATGCAACAAGCTGTCAAATCACCACACCAAGATCACTCAGCGCGCGAAATCCCTTCGGAATGTCCGCATTATCACGCAGTTCCAGCACGAGGTGCGGGTCGCTTTCGCAAGCAGCCAAGGCACGGAAGACAGCTGTCCATTCGATTTCCCCTTCCCCCGGGGCCCAGTGGCGGTCGGCATGGCCATCGACGTCTTGCAGGTGGACATGGGCAAGCTGCGCACCGGCATCAGTGATAAAGTCAGCGACGGGTGGGGCGCCAGACATGCGACGGGCTAACTGAGCGTGCCCGGTGTCGATGGAAAGTGCGATTGCTTGTGAGCCAAAGCCATCCACCATCGCGCGACGTGTTTCTGGGCGAACGTCCTGAATGTTTTCGATCACAAGAGTGATGCCCATGTTTTCGGCTGCGCGCACGACGGGGTCTAGAATTTGATGGATGCGGCCAATCTTGCTTTCGGCGTAGCCCGGAAAGCTGAAGAAGTTGTTCTGATACCAAGCCGTGTAAGGGGAATGCAGGACCATCTGGCGCGCGCCGATCCGATCCGCGGCCTCGAGAGCTTTGAGGAACCGCGCAGTAATGATCGGGCGCAGTTCCGAGTCTTTGTTGTCGATATCCAGACCTTCAAAGGGCCCATGAATGCCAAGGCGTCCAGTATGCCCATCAAGCGCCGTCTTGGCGGCGGCAATGCGATCGTCGAATCCGGTGGTTAGCGCGACATGGGACATGAAATCCTGTAGTTCGATATCGCGGGCGGCATCAAACAGCCAATCGCGGTGGTCTGCAATCTCAGATGTTTTCAGGCAGGCGCCTATTTTGAGCGGGGTCATGTCTGTGGGTCCTTGGGTCGGGAATAAACATATAGGTAGCGATGGCACAGCAAAGACACAGGGCCATGACAGCAAAAGACCACCAGCCGCCGTAGGTTTGTGTGGTCCATGCAAAAGCAAAAGGGGCGGAGGCGTTGATCCCCATTTGCACGAAGGAGATCCACCCCAGTCGTGCACCGTAACCTTTGGTACCGAATAGCGCCAAAGGCAGGGTACCGCGCGCGATGGTTTTGATCCCGTCGCCCATTCCGTAAAGTGCGGCCGCAAGCAGTAGTCCAGTTAACGTAAATCCGAAGATCAACAGGACGACAAAGCCAGAAAACATCAGGCCGAGGCTAAGCGCATAGGTCACCAATGGGTACATGCTGCGACTGACCAACATCTCAAAAAACCGGCCCACGGTTTTGAACGGGCCGATGACGGCACCGGCGAAGGCTGCCATGGCTGCCGTATGGCCCAAGTCCTGAACATTGGTCACCCAAAGTGTCATAACAGCGCCCATCAGGTAGCCTGAAAAAACGAAAGAAACGACCATCCACAACATTGCCTGCTTGCGCAGGTGCCCGGTCAGTTCGGGCCAGTCCGGCGCATTGTCAGGTTTGGGTGCATCGGCCTCGCGTTCAGGCCCGCGCAAGACAAAGAAGTGGATCGGTGTGCATATCAGCAAGGCACTGAAGCCGAGGATCACCCATGTTGTTTCCCAACCGTACCAATTAAACAGTGCGAGAGTCAGCGGCCAGAAAATAGTCGAGGCGACCCCGCCAAACAGCGTGATGACAGAAATCGAGCGTTGCGGCGGAACGCCTAGATCCAGTCGCGCCACACTGGCAAAGGCTACATTATACAGCACGAACATGCCCGCGCCTTCGGCCACCAGGATCAGCACAAATAACCCGATCCGCCCTTCAATTTGGCTCATCGCCATCAGCGCAAGGCTGGCCACGATCGAGCCCAGTGTCATCACCCAGCGACCGCCACAGTGGTCCACCAGTTTTCCGGCAATGGGTGAGACCAGGCCGCCAAAGAAAAGGCCCAGCGACAGAATACCGAATACCTCTGACAGGGTCAGTCCAAGATCCCTTGCCATTTCTGGTAAGAGCACCGCATAGGCGTACATCAACGTCCCGTACCCCATGATCTGGGTTACGCCGAGTCCAATGGCAGGAATATAATCGCGGTTCGGTCTTGGCAGGTTCATCCAGCCGGTATACCGCGATAGGCGCAACGGCCCGCAACCCATGTCCCCTGAATGGCTGGGACAGAGCCGTCGGGCCAATCCACCAGAACAAGGTCTGCGCGCTTACCAACAGTGATGTCGCCCCGGTCGGGCAAACCCATTGCGCGTGCGGGGCCAGATGAGACGAGCGACCAAAGCGCAAGGCGATCCGCGCGGCGCTCTGCGTCAAGCTTGGCAATTGCGGCCAGCATGGCGGGGTAGAAATAATCCGAAGCTAGCGCATCGCACAGACCGGCCTCCACCATGTCACCCGCACCAAGCGAGCCTATATGGCTCCCTCCACGGGCGGCATTCGGCGCGCCAAAGACTATCGGATCACCACCTTTGCGGGCCGCTTCTGCTGCCTCCATCACCATCGGAAATTCCGCCACTCCTGCGCCAAGCTCGCGGAAATAGGCGCGGGTTTCCGCCCGTGTATCATCGTGGCTTAGCATGGGCGCTCCTGCTGTACGGGCCATCTGTGCAACCGATGCGATCGCGTCGGGCACCTCGCTGCGCCGATCCCAGACGTGGCCCAGGAGCGCGATATAGTCTTCCTCGCTCAGCCCTGCGCGATGGGCTTTGGAAGCGGTGCGCTTTTTCATTCGCGCGTCGTCTAAAGAGGCGATTGAAAAATCCGGGGACAGCTCAAAAGCGCGGTCCTGAATTGGGACGTCATAGGCCCTCATGGTCATGGACGTGTGGTCATTGAATGCCACGGAAGGCAATAGTGGCCCCGCAAGCGCCCATTCGATCACGTCCAAAGCCTCGAACGCGAAGGTTTCCCACCGAAGCTGCACCCGGTTTTCCACGGTCAGCCGCGCGGCCAGATCGCGCATGGCTTGCATGAGTTCGCGGCCGCGTGCCACATCGCGCAACCCCGGCTCCCATCCCAGCGTTATGGCGTGATAAGCGGTGGCAATCCCGTTGGTTGCAAGTTGACGGTCAGTGTCGATGAGCGCCGTTTCGGTTGGGAAGAAAACCCCTGGACGGGGCATCAGCTGGCGTTCGAACGCATCGCCATGTACGTCGATCAGGGCAGGGGCCAATATCAATCCACGTGCGTCGATCACCTCGCCTTGCGCGCGGCCACCTAATTCGACGATCTTGCCATTGCTAATGGCAACAGTCGTCTCAGTGATCTCGCCGGGCAGGTAGACTTGTGCGCCTTCAAAGGTAATCATTCAAAGTCTTTCCATTGTCAGATGCCAGTGGAAAGACCCCGGCTTTTCGTGTTCACGGTCGTCAAGCTTCAGGCATTCAAAGCCCGAAAACAGGGCCAACAGATCTGCCGCCGCGCAAAAGTAATGCGGGTGCATTTTGTCCGTACCGGGCGCATCAAAAACCCATGCGTTGCGGCTGATTTCACGACCTGCGTATTTTGCCTGCTCATGCGGCAGGCGACGTTTGGACAACATAGTCCCCATAAAACTGCCGCCGGGCTTCAGCACGCGACGAATTTCGGCAATTGTGCGCAGCAGGATATCTTCGTCGCCATGGTAGATCACGTTCCAGCTGAGCACGTGGTCAAAGGCGTGATCCTTGAACGGCAGCGCATCCATGCGGGCCAGAACTGTTTCTACGCCACCGGCCTTTTCAATCTCTGCCAACCCGTCGGGCGCGGCATCCAACGCGATCATGTCAAAGCCCTGGGATGCCAGCCAAAGTGCGTGACGCCCCACGCCCGCCCCCAGATCAAGAATGCGTGCGCCTTGTGCCAGACCAGCCGCCCATTCTTGCACGTCCTTCTCTGGCGTCAGCCACTTGCTATCTTCTTCGATGGATTTCCATTGGTCATTCCAATGCTGGTCAGCTGTATCCGATTTCACCGTTGTTCTCCAATAATTTTAGTGCGGGCCCAGCCGCTGACGAGCTCGATCCCGATCACAACAACTGCGATCATCAAGATCACGGTCATCGCTGTGGGGTAATCGAAAAGGTCAAAACCAACTTTAAGCTCGATCCCAATCCCACCCGCACCGACAAGGCCAAGGATAGTCGACGACCGGACGGCTTTCTCCAAGGCAAAGAGAGAGGTGGAAATAAAAGCGGGCAGGCTGCCGGGAATCGTGGCACAGGCCACAACATCGAGTTTTCGCGCGCCAGTGGCTGTTAGGCTCTCGGCGGGGCCTTTGTCGGTTGCTTCCATGTCGTCGGCGAAAAAGCGTCCGCAAAAGCCGATTGTGTCGATCACGATGGCCAGCATGCCGGCAAAGGGACCAAGGCCCACGGCCACAACGAAAACCAGTGCCCAGGCGATGTCCGGCACAGCACGGATGAAACTCAGCCCGGTGCGCACAATTTGGTTCACCCATGGGCCGGCGATCAGCCCCTTTGCCGCCAAGAGGGCGACAGGAACAGATATGATTACCCCGATCACAGCACCGGCAACAGCGATTTGCAGTGTCTCGACCATTTTCCAGCCCAGCCGCGTGAGGACTTGTGGGTCAAGGTTCGGCGGGAAGGCCCGCGCGGCGAAATCGGCAAAGCGGGGTGGGGAGCTGGCTACTTTTTCAAGCGAGAAGCCGGCACCGGCGAGGCACCAGAAGATAATAACAAGTCCAAGCGCATAGCCCAAAAAACTGATGGCAGAGGGCCGCTCAAACCGCGCCAGTTCAAATCGCGAGGGGGTGGTATCAGTCATAAAGACCTCTCAGATCGGCGGAACTCAGCGAGGCTGCTGTCGCATCAAGCTGAATGCGCCCCTGCGCAAGGCCAAGCACGCGGTCGCCGTATTTCAATGCATGTTCAACGTTGTGCGAGGTAAAGACGACCGTCACATTCTCGTCGCGGACAAGCCGGAAGAACAGCTCCATCACGTCTTCGCCTGCACTTGGATCAAGTGACGCGCAAGGTTCATCCGCAAAGAGAACCTTGGGCGCGCCGACGATGGCGCGGGCAATGGCCACGCGTTGCGACTGCCCGCCCGATAGCCGATCCGCGCGCCGGTGCGCGAAATCAGCAAGGCCCACGCGTTCCAACGCCTGCATGGCAGTTTCCCGAGAAGACTGGGGGGCTAGCGGATGGCTCCAATGGCGTATGCCGGGATGCTTGCCTAGAAGACCGTGCAAGACATTTGAAAGCACAGACAGTCGGGGCACCAGATTGTGCTTCTGAGAGACCAACCCGACCTGCGCGCGAATGTTGCGCATCTGGCGCCTGGTTGCTTCATCTGTCTGCTGTCCCAGCAAATGCACGCTGCCACCTGAGGTTGGGATTAACCCCATCAGGCAGCGCAGCAGGGTCGATTTCCCAGTGCCGTTGGCACCAACAAGTGCTGTCGCCTCTCCGCGGGCGAGGCGGAAACTCACGTCGGAAAAGATCGGCGTCGCCCCAAAGGTTTTGGAAACGGCGCGGGCTTCAATTTCAACGGGCGAAACCGGGGCGAAGGCCGCCCCGGTTTGCTCAGTCAGCACATCCGGGGCCACCGGACGTCTCAGTAGAAGATCAGTCACCGATGAAATCGTCGAACTGAGGGTATCCCGCATTCGAATACATCGAGCGGACGTAGTCATATGCGCTGTCTTCAATCGCAACGAGGTCCATGCCGACATATTTGTCGTTTTCTTCGTGGGCCGTGATGCCTGCGATGACCTGCGCCTTGTTCCCAAGGACCGCGTCTCGCAGTGCTTCGGCAGCCTTGGTTGGCACATGTGCACCCACCATGATCATGTCATTGGGCAGGTCGCCCGAGCGCGCAATCATCTTGTAAAAACCGTAAGGCAGCTCCGTTTGGCCATTGCGGACGCCGATGAAAGTGCCTGCATTCATGCCAAGCGCGTCGATATCGCCGTTGTTCAACGCCTCAAAGGCGATGTTGCGCGAGGTGTGGATTTTCTCAATGTCATTAACCGGATCGACGCCGTAGTCTGCGAGTACCTGCATCGGGCAAAGCATGTTTGAAGTCGAACCGATATCGCCAAATGCGACTGATTTGCCTACCAGATCAGCAGGTACGTTGATGCCGCTGTCAGCACGCACGATAATGGCACAGTGATAATCGGGGCGACCGAGGCCGATCAGCGGCGTGGCATTGGTCAGCTTGTTGAAAACCACATATTCTGCAGGTCCAGAGACTACAAAATCCACGGTCTCACCGCGCAGCGCCTCGGCTGCAGCCGTGCGCGAGTTTACGGCAAAGAATTCGAATGTGTCGCCGGTGGCCACTTCAAGCGCCTCCTTGAAGGGACCCCATTCCAGTTGCAGGCGTTCCATGCCTTCGACATCTGTGACGGCAAGTTTCCAGATTTCTGCTGTCGCTGCAAAGGCAGACACAGCAGCAAGGCTTACACCCAGCAAAAGAGATTTCAGTTTCATAGCACCCTCTAGGGGCTCTGTTGATGGCGTGGATGCCCCTCCCGACGGCATCTCAATGTGCCATTGTGGTGAGTGTTAAAGCCATCACAAAAGGAAGGAGCATCCATGTCCGAAGTTACTATAATCGGTGTCGACCTGGCAAAGC
>Ga0207906_1000294_pt1 | contig 23309 bp, 18 predicted proteins | sample LinPmetageLP37_FD_184050 | JGI IMG/M metagenome (GOLD analysis project Ga0207906, IMG submission 184050) | Marine viral communities from the Pacific Ocean - LP-37 (SPAdes) | ecosystem: Environmental > Aquatic > Marine > Oceanic | place: Pacific Ocean | collected 2010-06-16 | reverse complement strand
TTAGCGCCTTGTGAAAGCTTGATTTCAATCATTTTAACTTGCGGATCGACGGCCTTTTCAGCGAAAGACTGTGGATCAAAGTTACCCGCGTCATCACGACAACCAAAATAACCCGTACCCAACTCCCAAATCAAATCACCACCGAATTTGCGATGATAAGGGCTGATCGCGCCTTCGCCCGTGTCATGGGTAAAACCGCCGAGTTTTGCACCTTGATTAAGTGCCATGATAGCGTTCGCTGACAGACTGCCAAAGCTCATCGCAGAGATATTAAACACTGACATATCGTGTGGCTGCTGACAACGCTCACCGCCGACCATGATACGAAAGTCTTTGTTTTCTAGTGGTGCACTGATGGTAGATTGCAAAAACCACTCTTTACCATGAGTATATAAATTATCTAGCGTACCAAAGGCGTTGGTGTCACTGACGTTCTTAGCACGTTGATAGACTAGCGCACGCTGCTGGCGTGAAAACGGCACTTGTTCTTTATCATCCTCAAGCAAGTACTGGCGAATCTCAGGACGGAAATCTTCCAACACGTATCGAATATGTCCAGCGACAGGGTAGTTGCTCAATATCGCGTGCTTGGACTGAATCAAATCATAAATACCAAGCGCCACAGCCAAACCACCGATAACAATCAGCCACCAACTTACCAATAATAGACCCGCTAATAGAATTAAAATCGCCGCGCCGAACGTGCTATAGCGAAGTAATAATCCGATAAAATACGGCGAGCTGGTTTTGGGTTCAGGGTTCAGATTGGTACGAGATTCAGGCATAACGAGGCTCAATAGTAATGATTGATATAGATAAGATGCTTACATTTGTCGCGTACATCATACACGCATGACGTCGTTACGTCGGTATCAATGGGTAACAGGGTTATCCAAATCATTTTTGTTGAGAGCGGCATTAGTTCGATTACGGAAATAAGTAATGACAGTATATGCAATAAAGTGATTAAAAATAGCCCATATGTTACTTTAAACAGCGAAACCGTTGAGCAGGGTAGCCATAATATTTTAAGAAAATATCTAGATGAAGACATGCTGACAACTATTGATCCATTTGATGCGGTGCAACTGGCGTATGTGATTGAGGTATGTATCAGCTATAAAAACCAAGCGGCGGCGGGGCGCTATCTATACGCGAATTCGCGCGATAAATTAAAAAGCCCGAACGATAGCGATAGATTGCGTAAGTATCTAATGAAATTTGGGCTGAGGTTTGATGGATTAAAACGATAATATTAAAAAGGAGAGGATATGAACAATACAGGATTTGTCGCGGGAACGCTCGTTCATACGGATAAAGGATTGGTACACATTGAGCAGCTAAAAGTTGGCGATATGGTATTGTCTCGTGATGAGCATAACCCGAACGGTGATCTTATCTATAAAAGAGTATTGAATACGTTTGTTTCCACTGAAAAGAAAAGGATTTTTAGCGTAGCATTTGAAACTGTAAAAAGAGATATGGATTTAGAGAAGTTTAATAGAGTTAAGTCGGGTGAGATTATTGCTAATGAAAAAGAAAGAAACGGCTTGTCTTATCTGTTTTGCACAGGGAATCATGCATTCTGGACTAAAGAATCTGGATGGACACAAGCTGAAGATTTAGCAATTACCAAACGCTATAAAAATGAAGATAGGGATTATACTTTAGTGTGCAAAGACGGGTCACCTACGTATGGTGCGAGTCTTTTTACATCTAAAGAACCACTTTATAGAACAAGTTTGGAAGATGTAGCATTACATAAGGTTGAAAATATCGACGACTACGGAGTAGCTAATTATGTAGATTTTAGTCAAGAGAAGCCTAAAATTTTGAAAAACTGTAGGATTTGGACAAAGGCTGAAGATGAAGAATTTTTAAGTGAAAGTCAAAGCTTTATTGATTTAGATATCGAAACCCATCATAGGTTTTCAGATAAAAATAAAGATCAACTCCATTTTGAATGGATTACTGATTTGTATAATGAAGATAAAAAAAATTATTACGTTGATAACGTTTATAACATCGAGATCGAAGATTACCATACATACTTCGTTGGTGAGTATGGTGTTTGGGTACATGACGCCAGTTTGAACAACCAACCAAATCAATAATAAAAAATAAAAGGAATATAAATGACTAATTCAGGATTTGTGGTGGGAACGCTAGTCCATACGGATAAAGGTTTAGTACCGATTCAGGATATCAAAGTGGGCGACTTAATTTTAACAAAACCTGTGCTCTCCAAGTTTGAAAGTGGTCGTGGTGACATAGAGTATCAGCCTGTCATAAGTACGTTTACATCCCCGAAAAAGGAAAGAATCTTTAAAGTTGAATACTTTAACGAAACGGTAGCCAAGCAAGGTGAGAAGGGTAGAAACTATATCTTATGTACCAGTAACCACCCATTTTGGGTAACTCGCCAGCCTGACGATACGGAAGGTGAATGGCTATCGGCGGAGCGCTTGCTAGCTGGATATCTAACCTCTGCTCATGGCGATACGATTGCGCTTGATGATTATTCGTTTATCCCTGTACGCACCTTACCTAATTTCCCTGAAGGTACAGCGTATACTCAAAGTATTGAGGAACATGACTTATGGGAGACAAACGGTCTGGTTCAGTTTGTGAGATTTACGGATGATGGCTACGAGTTTGTTAGTTTAGCCAATACAGAAGAAGCGTTCAAAGAAGAGATCAAAACCGTCAATATGCAAACTTCTGATGCCAAGTTGCTCATCAATGAAAAGGCACCCTTTATTATAGACCCTGATCTTTATAAAACTTTAAATACTAGACTAGATCAAGACATGGGTGGTTTATATACACACTCCTCTGAAAGCTTTATTGAGTTTGCAAACTCACCTTTAGTGTATGAGGGTAAAATAGTAAGAGAAAATAAGATAATTAACTTAGGTAGACATAAGATAGTTCTTAATAACATTGAAAGATATGGTAATGCAACAGGATTGTTAGAGGGTAGTATTCATAAGCAGATGCGACGCTATAACGATATATGCCCTAACCCTTATGAGGACCACGTCTACAACATAGAAGTGGCGGACCATCATACTTATTTTGTCGGGCATGATGTGGTGTGGGTGTTGGACGCTAAAGAGTCAGCCAATTAACCAGTCCTTTAGTCTATATCAATAGAAAAGTGTCATGACTGGCTAAAAGGCTTATATCTTCACCATATTACTGTTTTAAACCCCACCACCAATCCGCTCCGCCAACGCCTGCAATTTTGGCACTATGATTGCCGCATAGTCGTCCGCTTCCCAATTAGCACTCGGTACACTGGCATTCAGCGAATACGCGTATTGTCCTGTTGCGACATCATATACCCCAACCGCGACTGCCAATATGTCAGTAGAAAACTCCCCATCAGACACGGTATAGCCATACTTTGCATAATGCTCTGCCGCGCTGGCTAGGGCGGTTTGCGCATCGTTATATTCTTCAACAGACAAATTATCTTGGAGATTATTAATGATGACCGCTTGTCTTGCTTGTGAGCTTGCCGCATAAAAAGCACGTCCGATAGCAGTGCGTGCGACAGGTACAGCGGAGCCAACCTGCAAGTTGACCGATAGTCGAGCAGGACTACGACAGCAGGCGTGATAGCGCATCTCTCCTTCGACTTCAGTCGCTAGGTTCACCGATACTTCGTTGTCACTGGCGAACTGCCGCAACAATGGTTCAGCGTACGCCACCATATCATGACGACTCCATGCAGTCGCACTGAGACGTACCGCACTACTGCCCAGTTGATACTGTCCGTATTTATTCGTACGCAAAAACCCAAGCGTGATTAGAGTATGGATAAGGCGAGTAATGGTTGCTTTTGGTAGTTCGGTCATCTGACATAGCTGCTGATGGGTGAGCCGCTCATGGTGCTCAAAAGCTGCCAGTATGATCAGTCCCCGTCCCAATGCCGTCACAAACTGTCGGTCATTCTCGTCCTTATTTTGACTCATTGTTGCATGCATACGTTCGAGTAGCGGAGTAGCTGTTGATAAGGGTTTTGTCATTTTATACTCATCTTTTTTTGATAAAGGTTTACAGCGTAGCGAAAGTTTGGTTAAATGGTTTTAAATTATGAAACTAAGTTTCGCACAGCGGAATAACGAAGTCAATGACTTGTTAGACCAAATGATGTATCAATCACTATTCGTCAGTCAGGATGACTGATACCAAGGAGATCCACATGGCAACATCTACTAGCCCACGCTTTGATTGGGAAGATCCTTTTTTACTACGTGACCAGCTCACTGAAGAAGAGCGCATGGTCACCGAAAGCGCTCGTCAATTTTTTCAAAAAGAGCTGATGCCTGGCATTATCGAGGCCAATCGTAACGAGAATTTTGACCGTAATATCATGCGTCAAATGGGTGAAATGGGCCTGCTAGGTGTCACGATTGAAGGTTATGGCTGTGCTGGCTTATCGAGTGTTGCTTACGGTCTGATTGCCAAGGAAGTGGAAGCCGTTGATTCGGGCTACCGTTCAGCGATGAGCGTACAGTCAAGCTTGGTTATGCATCCTATTTGGGCGTATGGCACAGAAGAGCAAAGAGAAAAGTATTTGCCAAAGCTTGCTACAGGTGAGTATGTAGGCTGCTTCGGTCTGACTGAACCAGACTCAGGATCTGATCCTTCATCGATGTCTACTCGTGCGCGCGCCGTCAATGGTGGTTACGAGCTGACGGGTAATAAAATGTGGATCACCAACAGTCCGATCGCTGACGTGTTTGTCGTGTGGGCAAAAGATGATGCTGGCGAGATTCGCGGTTTTGTTTTAGACAAAGGCATGAAGGGCCTATCCGCTCCAAAAATCGAAGGCAAGTTTTCACTACGTGCCTCAGTCACCGGTGAGATCGTCATGGACAAAGTATTCGTTCCTGAAGCCAATGCTTTCCCAGATATCCGCGGTCTAAAAGGACCGTTTGGCTGCTTAAACAAAGCCCGTTATGGTATCGCATGGGGTTCGATGGGTGCGGCTGAGTTCTGCTGGAAAGCGGCTCGTCAGTACACGCTCGATCGTAAGCAGTTTGGTCGTCCGCTAGCGGCAACGCAGTTGGTACAGCTAAAGCTGGCCAATATGCAAACTGAAATCACGCTAGGTCTACAAGCGGCATTACGTGTCGGTCGTTTGATGGATGAAGACAATGCAGCGCCTGAAATGATCTCACTTATTAAGCGTAATAACTGCGGCAAGGCGCTTGATATCGCTCGCATCGCTCGTGACATGCATGGCGGTAACGGTATCTCTGATGAGTTCCATATTATCCGTCACGTGATGAACTTGGAAGCCGTCAATACTTACGAGGGTACACATGATATTCATGCGCTTATCCTAGGCCGCGCACAGACAGGCATTCAAGCGTTCTTCTAAGCGTTTTTAGCTAATAATTTTTGGTAAAACTGTATTTTATGACGTACGTTACTGCTTGGCTTTTTATCAAAAGAGCATTAACAGTAGCGTACGTTTTTCAGTTGTTCTTCATGATTTAGCTATTTAAACGCTAAATCCTGAAGAACAATTTTATGATTAAAAAATATGCGACAGAGTAAGGGAATCTCATGACAGATATGATTGATATGGCTAATATGCCAAAGGGCGCATTGCATGGCATCAAAGTGCTCGATTTATCGAGAGTGCTGGCTGGCCCTTCTTGTACGCAAGTGTTAGCTGATCTTGGTGCCGAAGTCATCAAGGTTGAGCGTCCGCATATCGGTGATGAAACGCGTCATTGGGCACCGCCAACATTCAGCGATGATACCTCCGCTTATTATGCTACGATTAACCGCAATAAAAAATCACTGACGGTAGATATCACTACGCCGACAGGGCAAACCATTATTAAGCAGCTAATCGCTGACAGTGATATCTTGGTCGAAAACTTTAAAGTCGGTGGTCTGAAAAAATACGGCTTGGATTATGACAGCTTAAAACAAGACAATCCGCGGCTGATTTATGCGTCATTGACAGGCTTTGGGCAGACAGGTCCCGATGCCGCGCGCCCTGGCTATGATTATATTATCCAAGGATTATCAGGGCTGATGAGCATCACAGGCCCTAGTGATGGCGAACCGCACAAAGTTGGCGTGGCAGTCGTCGATTTATTTGCAGGTTTACAGTTGACGATTGGTATTCAAGCGGCACTGCTGGCGCGTCAAAATACTGGACTTGGGCAACACGTCGATGTGGCATTACTTGATAGCGCGCTCGCCATGCTAGCCAATGTCGGTATGAATCATTTGGCATCCGATAAGATACCGCCAAGACTAGGCAATCAGCATCCTAATATCGTGCCGTATCAAGTGTTTGCGGGTGAGGGCGAGCAGCATTTTATTTTAGCCTGTGGTAATGACAGTCAGTTTGCCAAACTGTGTGATGTGCTTGCAGTTGATTGGCATACCGATGAGCACTTTGCGACCAATCCACAACGCGTTGCTAATCGCGAATTGTTGTGCGGTGAGCTGACTAAGCATTTTGCCAAGCAGTCACGTACCTATTGGCTAGAGGTTTTAGATCAAGCAGGCATTCCATGCGGTGCGATTCATAACGTGGCCGAAGCTTTGGCCATGCCGCAAGCACAAGCCCGTGAGATGATTGTTAATTTCACCGAGCAAGGCAGTCCAGTACGCGCACTTGGTAACCCTATCAAATTGTCCGCATCACCTGTCACTTATCGTACGCCACCACCGAAGTTAAGCGAACATACTGATAGTACGCTTGCTGATTTGGGTTATGATAGTGAGATGATCGCTAAGCTAAAAGCTGATGGGATCGTTTAACAGAATTTTTTGGATTATATTTTTTAGACCTGCACTGATATTCAATCCTAACGCTACCTTTCAGCGTTAGGATTGAAGCCTAAATGCTGCTCGATTTGCTCCGCCAATTCAATCAATACCGCACTGACCTCAGCCCGTTTAGACTCATACTCTCCTTGCAAAAAACTCACTGCCATACCAGCGACCGCATTTCCTGACGCATTACGAATATAAGTGCCTAAGCAGTACATCCCATCGCGCAATTGTCCATCATCGAGCGATACTCGGCTTTCTTGTATCGCTGCAAGCTCAGTTGCCAAATCGGTAAAATTCTTGACCCCATGCTGGGTCATCGGCGTCGGAAACGTATCTTTATACAATGATTTGATACTGCCCATCGACAACGTGGATAGCATGGCTTTGCCTGTCGCAGAAAATACGGCAGGTACACGAACGCCTGCACGAAACGTAAAGCCAAGCGGCGCAGGCGACTCATGACAAGCCAAAAATACTACTTCGCCCAAGTCCAGTTTTGATAAGGTAACCGTATGCTGAAGAAGTACCGGATACTGCACAATCAAATCTTTAAACAACTGCACCACGCCTTGCTGCTGTTCGTACTTACCTGCCCAATACATCAAATATGAACCCAAATAAAAACGGCTTTCAGGGTCTTTGTAAATGACATGTTTGGTCAATAGACTCTGCAAAATATTGTGAGTGGAGCTACGCGGTAGCCCAAGCTCTTTTGCGATATGAGCCGCTGTCAGAGGCTGTGAGCTATCGGTAATCAAGTCCAAAATTTGAAACGTTTTGTCTAGCGCAGGCACGGCAGTCGAGCTCATAAATAACCTATAAAGTGAAATAAAAGAAAGAAGTACAAGATAATTTTTAAAATAATGAGATTAAGGGTTGCAAATCGCGTCATATCGTTCTTATAATGACGTCTCGTATATAGAATACTTGTTCAGTATATTGAACAAATAATGAATTATCAATAATTATTTACGACTTACCATTGTATCCATTCTTATAAATACACCCTATATGACAAGGAGCGTCAACATGTCACACGCGCTACAGTTATCAAATCCAGATTTACTCAAACAATCTTGCTTCATCAAAGACGGCTGGCATGCTGCTAGTGATGAAGCTGTACTTGATGTAAACAATCCTTTTAATGGCGAGCTCATTGGTACTGTACCAAGTCTTACCACAAAAGATGTCAACGAAGCCGTTGCTTACGCTCATGATGTCCAAGCAGACTGGGCAGCAAAAACAGCCAAAGAGCGTGCAGAGTTATTGCAAAAGTGGGCTGATCTAATCGATGCCAATAAAGAAGATTTGGCCATCATTATGACCGCTGAGCAAGGCAAGCCACTAACTGAATCACGTGGTGAGGTAGGTTATGCCAACAGCTTTATCCGCTGGTTTGCCGAAGAAGGCAAACGCGTCTATGGCGATGTGATTCCTGCCAATAGCACACAGCTACGTCATGTCGTTCTTAAGCAGCCAGTTGGTGTTTGTGCCGCTATTACGCCTTGGAACTTTCCAGCTGCGATGATCACGCGCAAAGTTGCTCCTGCACTAGCAGCAGGCTGTACGATTATTGTCAAACCAGCCACCGAGACACCGTATTCGGCATTGGCACTGGGTGTATTGGCAGAACAAGCGGGTATTCCAGCTGGCGTTATTCAGGTTGTAACCGGTAAGTCTTCTGTCATCGGCGACATTCTAACGGGCGATGCACGCATTCATAAACTGTCATTTACAGGTTCTACAGAAGTAGGCCGTACGCTAATGGCACAATGTGCGCCAACTATTAAGAAGCTATCGTTAGAGTTGGGTGGCAATGCGCCATTTATCGTCTTTGATGATGCCGATCTAGAAAAAGCCGCTGCTGGTTTAATCGCTTCTAAATATCGTAATGCTGGTCAGACTTGTGTCTGTGCCAACCGCGTATACGTTCAAGACAGCATTAAAGATAAATTCTTAGATGTCTTTGTCAAAAAAGTCGCTGAATTAAAAGTAGGTAACGGCTTAGAAGAAGGCGTCGATATTGGTCCTCTTATCAACAAAAAAGCGTTAGATAAAGTTCAAGCCTTGCTAAAAGATGCGCTAGATAAAGGCGCAAAACTGGTCACTGGTGGTAGTGTCAATGATGCTTCAGAACTGACTTATAACCCAACGGTTATCACAGATATTAGCAGTGATATGGACATCGCCTCTGAAGAAATCTTCGGACCGATTGCGACCATCTTTACCTTCAAAGACGAAGCAGAAGTTATCCGTGCTGCTAACGATACTATCTATGGCTTGGCCGCTTACTTCTATAGTAGCGACTATGCCCGCTCATGGCGCGTTACCGAAGGGTTGGAGTACGGCATTATCGGTCATAATACTGGTCTAATTTCTACAGAAGTTGCCCCATTTGGCGGTGTGAAGCAGTCTGGCTTTGGCCGTGAAGGTTCAAAATACGGTATCGAAGACTATATCACGACCAAATACTGGTGCTCTGATATCACCTAATAGCCATAACCTAATGAGTTGGCTTAATGGTTAGCACAGTAACAATTAGCAAAGCATCAACTAGCGCAAATTTTTAGATATCTATGGTGTTTTGGGTCAAACAAGCACCATGTGATATCTACTGAGTACAAAGACAAACATCAAATAAACCGCCAATCACTAGATGGCACTTATGTTACGAACAAAGAAAAGGACATTCCCATGACTACCAATCAATCATTACTTGAGCGCCGCAAAGCTGTTTTACCAACAGGACTTGGGGTTGCCTTTCCTATCTTTGCAGAAAAAGCAAAGAACTCAGAAATCTGGGACATCGAAGGCAAGCGCTATATCGACTTTGTCGGTGGTATCTCAGTATTGAACACGGGTCATAGCCATCCAAAAATTACCCAACGTGTCCATGAACAGTTAGACAAATTTACGCACACTGCAGCGCAAATGATTAACTACGAATGCTATGTGGATCTGGCTGAAAAGCTATGTGAAAAAGCGCCTATCAGTGGCGATACTAAAGCGTTCTTTTTGACCACTGGCGCAGAAGCGGTTGAAAACTGCATCAAGATTGCTCGTGCTAAAACCCGTCGTCCAGGCGTGATTTCTTTTGTTGGTGGCTGGCATGGTCGTACCATGATGTGTATGAGCCTGACGGGCAAAGTACTACCATACAAAAAGAACTTTGGCCCGATGCCAGGACCTGTATTCCATGCGTTGTTCCCTGCAGAAGAGTTGAACGTAACAGAAGCGCAAGCGCTACATAGCCTTGACATGATCTTCCAAGCAGATATCGATCCTAGTGAAGTGGCGGCAATGATTATCGAGCCAGTCCAAGGCGAGGGTGGTTTCCATCAGGTAACGCCGTCATTTGCTAAAGCATTGCGTGAGATTTGTGATGAGCATGGCATCGTGCTTATTTTTGATGAAGTACAGTGTGGTTTTGCGAGAACCGGTACGTTGTTCGCCACTGAACAGCTAGGTGTTGAGCCTGATCTAATGACTGCTGCGAAGAGTTTGGCTGGTGGTTATCCTATCTCTGCGGTCATCGGTCGTGCTGACATCATGGATGCGCCGCAAGTAGGCGGCTTGGGCGGTACTTACTCTGGTAACCCACTTGCTTGTGTGGCGGCGCTTGCTGTTATGGAAGTGATCGAAGAAGAAAACTTACTTGAGCGTAGTATCGAGATTGGCGATACCATTGCTTCATTCTTAAAAGGCTTGAACCTTAGCAGTATCGGTCATATCCGTCATAAGGGCGCTATGCTAGCGTTTGAATTGATTGATAGCGAAGGCAAACCTGATGCAGCCGCCGCAGCCAATCTAAAAGCAAAATCATTTGAGCAAGGTTTGCTACTAGCGTCTTGTGGTATGTATGGCAATGCCATTCGTGTGATGGTGCCATTGACGGTCGAAGATGAAGTGCTACAAGAAGGCCTTGATATCATCAAAGGTATTCTAACGGCATAAGCAATACTGAGTGTTATTTACTTTAGCGATGGAGCGCTTTTAACCAAGTACAGCTAGTTCAAGTACCGATATTGGTTAAAAGATTGTATGAAAGATAACGGCAAGGTTGCCCTTATGACGCTCGCTTTGAGTGAGTTTTTCAACGGCGCCTTGCAAGTCAAGACGCCGTTTTTGTTTTTGCTGTTTGAATACTATACCGACGGCAAATACAAGTTTTTCGGCGACGCGACAGACACAACAAACATGATGGGTATGATTCCATGAAACAAAAATAGTGTAACTGTAACAGGTTGACACGGATGACACACAGACAAGGAGTAAGTTATGTCTGAACTAAAGAAATCGTTAGGAACGCTGGATATTATTGCATTAGCATTTGGTGCAATGGTTGGTTGGGGCTGGGTAGTGTTGGCAGGTGGTTGGATTTTATCTGCGGGTACGTGGGGCGCGATGTTGGCGTTCTTGATAGGCGGGCTAGCAGTGATACTGATCGGCGTGACTTATGCTGAGCTTGCTGCCTCTATGCCGATTACTGGTGGCGAGCATACCTATACGCATCGAGCGCTAGGGGTCAATGTCTCCTTTATTTGCTCATGGAGTATTTTATTCGGTTACTTCTCAGTCGTCGCGTTCGAGGCGGTTGCCTTACCGACAGTCGTAGAATATTTCATTCCTAATTATAACCAAGGGTATCTTTGGACCATTGCTGGGTGGGATGTGTATGCCACTTGGGTGGGCGTCGGAATGCTGGGATCTGTCATCGTCACTTGGCTGAATATACGCGGCATGGAAGTCAGTGCTTGGTTCCAAAAAACGGCCGTATTGGGCATTTTATTCGTTGGTACGTTATTGTTCATCGGTGCGGTCTTGTTCAATCCCGAAACCTCAAACTCGATACAAGCGCCAGCATTCATTGGTGGGGTTGGCGGTATCATGGCAGTGATTGTCATGGTGCCTTTTATGTTTGTCGGTTTTGATGTCATTCCACAAGCGGCAGAAGAGATTGATTTAACTCGGCCCAATATTGGCAAGTTTTTGATTGTCTCTATTGTGGTTGCCGTGCTGTGGTATGTGGGTATCGCTTGGAGCGTCGGCACGACTTTGCCACTTGTCCAAGCAGAGAACTCAACCCTCGCTACTGCTGATGCGATGACCAATGCGTGGCAAGGTAAGTGGGCAGGTATCTTACTGGTTATCGGTGGTGTGCTGGGTATTTTATCAAGCTGGAATGCATTTCTTATCGGTGGTAGTCGCCTGTTGTACGCGATGTCAAAAGCACATATGTTGCCAGCGTTTTTGGGCAAATTGCATCCAAAATACAATACGCCATCAAATGCTATCTTATTGATTGGTGGTTTGGCGACGTTAGCACCATTATTTGGTCGTAAAATGCTGGTTTGGATCGTAGATGCAGGTGGTTTTGGCATCGTCATTGCTTATACCTGTGTGGCGATATCATTCTTAGTATTACGCTATCGTGAGCCTGATATGGTACGTCCATTCAAAATACCCGCAGGTAAACTGGTCGGTATGGTCACGATTGCGCTCAGCATTGGTATGTTGATGCTGTATATGCCAGGTATGCCATCGGCACTGACACCAATCGAGTGGTGGATTTTCTTTGGCTGGACTGTCTTGGGCATCGTGTTATATGGCTATGCGAGAGTGAAATATCCGGGTATTAGTGAGGCAATCATGGCAGAAGAGCTGCGTGAATTAAAAATCGTCAATCAGTTGTGGTTAAAAGACAATCCTCCCAAACGTTAAGCTTGTCGAGCAGAACTTTTAGCCAAATCATCCTTCAAAAAAAGGCCTAACATTCAATGTTAGGCCTTTTGCTATTCTAGAAACCACGCTATTGATTAAGACTTATCACGAATCAGCTTATAGTTTAAGAACTCAGTGATACCAAGCGTACCAAGCTCGCGACCAAATCCTGAACGTTTAACGCCGCCAAATGGGGTATTGGCTTCGGTACCAGACGGCGCGTTGATAGTGACCATGCCTACTTCTAGCTTGCTAGCGATGTCTGCTGCTAGGGCGGGATCTTGTGTCTGAATAGACGCACCTAGACCGAATGGTACATCGTTGGCAATCTTGATCGCGTGTTCGATGTCATCTGCTTTGTAAATCACAGCCACCGGACCAAACAATTCTTCACGGTACACATCCATTGATTCAGTCACATCTGTCAGAACAGCAGGCGCAAACCAAGCACCCGGCTTGTCTTTTACCATACCGCCTTCTACCAATACTGTCGCACCTGCTTGAATGGCACTATCTAGCTGCGCTTGCAAGTTGACCGCAGCGGCTTTTGATGACATTGGGCCAATAAACGTATCTTCCTTAAGCGGGTCGGCCAAAGTCATGTTACTGACCGCATTGGTAAAACCTTCGACGAATTTGTCATAGACTGATTCAATGACGATCAAACGCTTGGCTGCGTTACAGGCTTGTCCAGTATTACCAAAACGACCAGAGATAGCGCCTTGTATTGCTTGTTCGATATCGGCATCGGCTGCGACGATAAAGGCATCTGAACCGCCCAATTCTAAAACGACTTTTTTGAGTGCGCCGCCAGCTTCTTTTGCAACGGCTTGTCCAGCGCGTTCAGAACCTGTTAGCGAGACACCTTGTACGCGTGTGTCATTGATAATGGTCGCTGATTGCTCATTGGTTGCAAAGATATTGTTATAAACACCTTCAGGTACGCCTGCATCTTTAAAGATATCGACGATAACTTCTGCTGTATTTGGACACTGCGGTGCGTGTTTTAGAATAATTGTATTACCTGCCATAAAGTTTGGCGCGACAAAACGTGCCACTTGATAATGCGGATAATTCCACGGCATGATACCGAGTAGAACGCCAACAGGACGTTTTTCTACCGAAGCTGATCCTGAGTCAACGTCAATGGTATTCGGCGCGAGTAGCTGCTCAGCATTGTCTGCATAGTAACGATAGATCTCAGCGACCAGACCGATTTCACCCTTGGCTTGTGCAACGGGTTTACCCATCTCACCCGCCACGATACGAGCCAGCTCGTCTTGACGTTCCAGATAGCTATCGGCAATTTTATGCAGTAGTGCACTGCGCTCACTCAATGAGACTTGACGCCAGTCTTGATAGGCGTTGTCAGCCTGCTCGATGACTTGCTGGATGTCTTGTTCAGTGGCGGTAGGGTAAGTGGCTTCTAGTTCGCCAGTGGCTGGATTGTTGATTTGATAATCGCTCATATTTTTTCCTTATTTTTAGCGTGTTTTTGGGTTTAAAATCCATTTTTGGGTTTATGCTTATACTTTCAGTTGCTAATAAGTGCGATTTATTATGGTTCATTCTATGCCAAGCGGCGTGTTTTAGAGTGACGCTTTGGTTACAGGTTGTTGCTGGGTAATACAATGAATATTACCGCCGCCATAGACAATCTCTTTTGTGCGTACTCCCACTACTTGATGCTGCGGAAAGATTTTTTCAAGCTGCTCGATGGCGAGTGCATCATTTATATCATCATATTGCGGTACGATGACCGCGTCATTACAAATCAAAAAATTGGCATAGGAGGCGATACAAACATCACCCGTTAGGCGAGGTTTGGCATCATGAGATTGATGAGTGTTTACAGTGGTTGATTATCTTCAGTTGTTTCTACCGTATCGACATTATCCGTTGTCTTCGATTTTTCTTTAGTCAGCTTTATTTTTGGATTTTTAGCAACAGGTTCGATGTTTTTTACAGCGACATTTAGGGCGGGTTTAGATGCTTTTTTTAGACTGCGTTTGATGCGTCGAACTGCGATAGCATCTGCTTCTACTTGTTCTTCGGCAAGCGCCGTATCATGTAAGCCTTGATATACCTCAAGCGTCTTTTCAATCATTTCACGCATGGTAAATTTGTTGGTCATTTCAGGACGCGTCACACTCTCCAGCTGATTTCTAACCGCTTTACAAAGCGCGTTGGCATTATATTTTTTTACCAGTCCTTGCGGGTAGAGTGGTTGTAAAATCTCGCTAAAGGCTGCTTGATCCCAACCAATAACTGGCGTACCTAGATGTATGGCTTGTAGGGCATTGATACCGATTGACTCGGGCTCATTGGCAAGTGCCATGACAATATTGGCCGCTGATAGCCATTCTCGCATATCATTACGTTTGCTGCCCACATAGGTAATGCGCTCCGCCAATCCTAAGCTGTTGGTGCGTTGGCGAAAATCTTCATGAGCGACATCGCCGTCTTTATAGTCTTCATCCATAATAATGACATGAATATTGGGGAACTGCTCTTGCAGGTTACCCAAGATATCGATGAGCCATTCTTGCCCATACTCGTTACCGATTACGGTTGGGAATACGAGCCATTTTTTGTGCTCAAGCTCAGGGTATTCAGCAAAGGTATGACGTAACCAATAGACCGACGGATTATGACGATAAGGGTAGCGCCGAGTATCGATACCACGATAGATACGCGTGATGACCTTAGGATCTACGTCTTCGATGCGCAGTCCTTTTTTTAAGTATTGAGTGACACTATCAGATACGGTGATTATCGTATCAACATTGAGTAGAGCCTGAGAGTATTTATTGATTGGATAAAAACCATACATGGTCGAGACCAGTTTGGGAAAACGTCTGACACGTGCGCGGCGCAGTGCCAAATGCAATATCCATGCAGGGGTACGCGAATGTACATGAATGACATCGGGTTCGTACTTTTCTATCAAATGCCGTAGTGCAGAGACTTGCAATAATGATAGCCAAGACTTTTTATTCACGTGTAGCTGATGGTAAATATTGCCATCACGTTTGAGACGTCTAACCAAATCATTGTCTTCATCGGCACTCGAGACAATGATAGAGGTGTGCTCATTTTTAACCAATGCTCGGCCAAGATGAAAAATGCCGCGCTCGGATTCATCATGCTTTAGAGACGACAGTAAGCGCATAACTTTCATAATAGCGTTGGTCACCGGTTAGTAATATCAATTTGCTATTGTCAGTTAAAAGCGATTAAAACTCAACCATCAAGATAAAAAGATAAGGTCAGGTAGGGGTTTTTAGACTATATAAGCGTAAGACGTGGATTAATTAATAAGCACCAAAAGCCATTAGCGTCGTTTTTGTAAGTGCTCAGCATTGGGCAGTACTTGTTTTTCACTCAAGTATTTCCAGTAGCGCTGCGGGAGATATTGTTTATGTAGCTTAGGGTTTTTGCGCTCTTTGATATTGACGTTGGTAAAATACCCTTGCCAGAATTTTTGATAGCGCTGTTCATCAGGACTATGGACGCTAGCAGGATTGCGTAGTACCGCATCATCGAGGTCGGTGATGGTTTGCAGCTTTGCTGGACGTGATGGCGTGCTATTACTTTTATCATAATAGATGCCGTAGCCCCGAGTCAGATCATAGATTGCCCAGTGCTGATCCTGATAACGCTGCCGAAAATGCTCTCCGATCAGTGGCAGTACATTAAAATCAGGCTCTACACGTGCAAAATAAATATCATCAGTCGTATGCTCAAAACGTACAAATGCCTCCATACGATGTTTTTCACGACCAACCGATTTGACTGTCTGTACTAGCTCCAGAACATCTAGATTGCCAAGGTCTTGCATAATTTGACGGTTAGGGTAATCAATGGCGTATTTGACCACGCGAAACAATGTCGTACCGATATCTTCTTTCTCTGATAAAAAACCCCACAAGATATTTCGTATGCCTGAGCGACCCAATAAGATATTTAATTTGACCAACACGCGCTCGGCTTTATCCTCATCAGTTGCCACGCTAGTCGTCTGAGCGATGAGTGAGGGCATATAGCAATCTTGCGCGGTTAGTTTCAGTGACATATCGTTTTGTAGACGATTGGCATAGACATAAAATACTGCACTCAGCCAACCTTCAAAGCTAGGCTCATACAGTACAATGCTAGGCGTCAATTGACCGACAGCGTAAGAGTCGTTTTGCATAAGTGCTGACATGTTTTATCCTACATTTCTATCATAAATACAGTAGCGAGATAGCAGGTTTTTTAACACGTGCTATCTAGAGCCATTTTAAAATAAAGCCAACTGCCCAGTACGTTGATCGTTAAACTTGGTCTGCGTTTGAGCCAATACATACTGACGAAAATTATCGCGCGTTAAATGAGCAAGGTGCTCGTTTTTGCCAGTGGTCGCGATGAAGTATTTAGCACGGTTGACCGCAGCACCCATCTTTTTTAGATGGTATAGCGTCAATTGATTGAACTTACGTGCTTTGACGATTTTCTTGGCAGTCTTTGTACCGATACCTGGGATACGCACAATCATCTCATATGTCGCTGTCTGAATATTGACTGGGAAATGCTCGCGATGGCGTATTGCCCAAGAAAGCTTAGGGTCGCAGTCTAAATCTAAAAACGGTGACTCCGGCTCCACAATCTCATGCGCACCAAAACCATAAAAACGCATTAACCAATCTGCCTGATACAGACGATTCTCCCGCACCATCGGCACAGGCGTTCCAATCGCAGGCAAGCGATTATCAGAGAGCATAGGTACATAACCTGAGTAATAGACCCGCTTGAGATCGTACGTTTTGTAGAAGTGACTCGATAGCTGAATTACCTGTAGGTCAGTCTCGTTACTCGCACCAACGATCATTTGACTGGTCTGACCTGCTGGCGTGAACTTAGGCGCTTTTTTGTGAGTTTTACGGCTTTCACGAATGGTGATGATCTCTTCTTTTACCGTCTCCATCGGTGCCTTTAATTGATCGTGAGATTTTTCTGGCGCAAGCAACGCCAATCCTGATTTGGTTGGAATCTCGATATTGACGCTCAAACGATCCGCATATAATCCTGCTTCTAGCAGCAGCTCTTTTGACGCACCTGGAATGGTCTTTAGGTGGATGTAACCATTGAAGCGCTCACGCGTACGTAAGAGTTTGGCGACTTCGACCAGTCGCTCCATCGTATAGTCGCCACTTTTAAAGATACCAGAGCTAAGAAATAACCCTTCGATATAGTTACGGCGATAAAACTGCATGGTTAAATCGACGACTTCTTCGACACTGAACGCGGCGCGCGGCGTGTCATTGCTCTTGCGCGAGGTGCAATAAGCGCAGTCGTAAATGCAGTGATTGGTCAAAAGAATCTTTAATAGGCTGACGCAGCGACCATCTTCGGTATAGCTGTGACAGATACCCGTTGCTGAGGCATCGCCTAGTCCGCCGCCTTGGTTTTTACGAGTACCAGCGGAGAATGAGCAAGAGACATCATACTTGGCAGCATCGGCCAAAATATTGAGTTTGCCCTGTAATCTTTCATAATTGATGTTTGCCATAAGTCGGTTATTACCAATTAATTGATGAAAGACTATTTTACCAAAATTATCGCTAAGTCATTGTATTAATAGGATAATTATAAAAACAACACGACAAATAGTGTCGTATGATTCGTGTCTGATATAGTAAACAGTAGTTTGAGGTTTATTTAAAGGCTAAACTCTGTGGCTTAATATATTCACTTTTTAAGGGTAAATATAGATTTTTTCAAACATTCCAAGAAAGGCTCTTTTAGAGGGATTTTATGCTCAAAAAATTTAAAGAAAAATCAGCGTCTCAAAAGTTCGATACGTTTCTAAATGTCTCGTTTATATCTTTTTTCATTGCACTCAATTTTTTGGAATGGCAGGGTAGAGGTTTTCCGCAGGAGTCGGAGCTACAATACAGTGAAGGCATTATCACTGATACGGGATTTAGTATAGCCTTGCAATCTATCGAAAATCCTAAACAAATAACGCTTTACGGCTGTAGCTATAATGTATTTGGCTTTATTAATACTGGGTCATGTATGGGTCCTACATACCTTGAACCTAGGCTTGGCAAGTACGCAAGAGTTGGTTGGTACTATCAGCCCAATTTTTTAGGCGTATCGAATAATTTACCGCAATTAGTCAGCTTAGACATTAGAGAATCAGAGGAAGATCTGCAAATAACTTACGAAGATACCAAAAACCTAATGTTCGATCAAAACATGATAAGAGTGCTCACTACGTCAATCTTTGGTTTTGGTTTTATCTTTTTTATGACAAAACTTAATAATCTAATTAATCGGCCTATTCTGTATAAAGAAAAATAATCTTCTCTAAAAGCTCAGCTATTTCTGCCACTGCATCAAGCATTTATATCCTAAGCTTAAAGCAGTGCTTTACCACACTCAAAACCAAGCCACCGACACAAAAAAGGTCTTGCTGACTAGATAGCTAGTCCACAAGACCTTTTACATATACTGGTATCTATTCAATAATAATACGCTATAACCTAATTTTTATTGAACCTTGGCACGTATGACGACGGTTTTGGCTGCATTGGCATCAAAGTTAACCAAGTTCCATTTTAGACCAGAGTAGTTTTCTTGGACAACCACCGTGTTGCCAACTTGCTGAATGGTTTGATAGCTGTCTCCGCCAGTGGTAGCAAGTGTCGGCAGAGGACTATTCAACGAGACTAACTGGACGCCACTTGGTACTGAGATCATGGCGTTGATGTCATTGACTGGCTGTGCCGTGGTATTGGTATAAGTGGTGTGATACTCGATCACGTCACCAGGGTCAATATGATTGGCAGGAACGGCAACTTCACGTCCATCAGCATTTTTTAGAATTTTTATCACTTTGGTATTGGCATTGACCACGCCAGGCGTACTAAAAGTCGGGGTCAATTGCAAGGTATCTAACGTGGTCGTCGTTGTCGTTACTTGATTGGTCACTGGCTGCTGCGTAATCACTGGCGGGGTGACATTAGTTGCGACAGGTAGTACTTGTGTCACGCTGCTGGCAGGCGTAGTAATCACATCTACTTTAGTGACTTTATTGGTAATAGAGTTAGTCACTGGTACGCTAGTAACGGTCGTCGTACCTTGGACAACAGGAGACTGACGCATGACATAGCGTGGCACAGTGGTCACCTGAGTTACCGCGTACGGCATGCCGTCTTGCATGGTAATACCGTTTGGCGTCGCCGTAATCGTAGCAGTTTTGCCATTAGAGTATTGCTCGACCACCGTGGTGCTACCGCTCGCAGAGGAGCTAATAGCAATCTCAGGAGCAGCATTGGCCGATGATGCGGCCAATACGATACCTGCTAGCATTGCAGATATAGCTGTATTTTTTGCCATAGTCGTTTTAGCAGTTGATGCTTGAAAACCATTGTTCGTAATCATAAAAGACTCCTCAAAAATAATAGTAAGTAATACAACAATAGATAATGCTTAGATAAGCAAAACCCCCGCTAAATGACACCAAAAAATATGCCAAATAACGAGGGTAGTAGTGCTGATATTAGCCTATGTATGCGATCAGACCATCATTATTTTTAGTAAAAGCGCCGCAGTGTTAACTTGCATAGAAGTTATTCAATCTTAACTATTTCTTACTGAATAAACTTAATATTGAAGCTATGGTGCACTCAAACTCAAATAATTATGCGCCAAAACAAATCATGGATAAAAGCAGCATTGTGTAACCAAAATGGTATAAATGCTATCTATGTGTAGTACAGCTTTCATCTATGGAGTCGCATAACTAAGTCGCTAGGCGCAACCATTGTCATCGAAGCTGCTATCTAAAAGTCATTTCTCGAACTGTCTATCTTTGAGAGTATCAAAATTCTAGATTAGAACGCAGTGTAGCTATTAAGTGTCGCTATTAATCGTATATAACTTTCATGACTTCATATTCAACCACACCCTTTGGCGTTTCGATGCGGACTTCGTCGCCTTCGAACTTACCAATCAAACCACGAGCGATTGGTGAGTTGACTGAGATTTTGCCAGCTTTAAAGTCAGCCTCATCATCGCCAACGATTTTGTACTGTTTTTCTTCTTCGGTGTCCATGTTTTCGATCACGACGCTGACGCCAAACACGATACGGCCTTCTTTTGGCAGTGTCGAAGGATCGATGACTTGAGCGCCACCAAGTTTGGCTTCGATATCGCGAATACGTGCTTCACAAAAACCTTGTTGCTCGCGGGCAGCATGGTATTCAGCATTTTCTTTCAAATCGCCGTGTTCGCGTGCTTCAGCAATCGATGCTGTGATACGTGGACGGTCGACACTTTTTAGCTGTTTTAATTCGGCTTCTAAAGCCGCGTGTCCTTGCGGAGTCATTGGGTAACGTTGCATGTTTTTTCCTTAAACCAATAACACCACACCACCTCATAATGAGATGGTGTCAGTGTTGTTGCAATGGATATAAAATATAAAAGAGTGATAATTAAGACGATGTAATGAATAAGTTGGCCATCATTTATGAGTGTATCTCACCTCAATTCAAGCATAGGCGCACTTAAGCTTACGTAATAAAAAGCATAGTCGCAATTTAGCCACTATGCTTTTTAGGTCTATCACGGTAAAGGTATCGTTCCTCAAGCATGGTTGGCTATATTTAAAGCAAACAACGATACTTGAGTGAGCTTTTAGGCAAGCCTAACGGTTATGCTTAATCTACTGAAATTATTCAGCCACGTCAATAGACTTTGCTTGCTCATGCAAATCTTGTAACTTATAGACATCAAACGGTAAGTCAATCGCGTAAGATTTGCAGACCGCATCAGCAGCACCTAACGTGGTGACGTAGAATACTTTGCCCTGTAGCGCACTACGGCGAATAGAGAACGAATCCTCTTGAGCTTGCTTACCTTCAGTGGTATTGATGATAAGGTCGATTTTGCCGTTTTTCAAGGCATCAACGATATGCGGACGACCTTCAGTGACCTTGTTGATTTGCTGACTTTCGATACCAGCGTCGCTCAGTACTTTTTGCGTGCCAGTGGTCGAGACAATCTTAAAGCCAAAGTCTGCAAGCTGACGAGCAATCGGAGCAATTTGGGCTTTGTCACTGTCACGAACTGAGATAAAGACGGTTTTTGTCTCGCCTTCAGTCGGTAGACCTGGCAGACGCTCATTACTACCGATAATGGCCTTGTAGAATGCTTCGCCAAAGGTTTTACCCACGCCCATGACTTCGCCCGTTGATTTCATTTCAGGACTCAAGATTGGGTCAACACCTGGGAACTTAGCGAATGGGAATACCGCTTCTTTGACCGCATAGAATGCTGGGACAATCTCAGTAGTAAAGCCTTGATCTTTAAGCGAAGTACCAGCCATACAGCGCGCTGCAACCTGTGCTAACGAAGTACCGATACACTTAGAGACGAACGGTACTGTACGTGCAGCACGTGGGTTCACTTCTAGGATATATACGGTTTCGCCTTTTACTGCGAACTGTACGTTCATCAGACCGATAACGCCCAGCTCTTTTGCCATAGCGACCGTTTGTGCGCGCATCACGTCACATAGCTCTTTAGACAGTGAGTATGGTGGTAGTGAGCATGCTGAGTCACCTGAGTGAACGCCAGCCTGTTCGATATGTTGCATGATACCGCCGATGACGACATCAGTACCATCACATACGCAGTCTACGTCAACTTCGATAGCATCATCTAAGAAGCGATCTAGTAGGACAGGCGCTTCGTTCGATGCTTGTACCGCAGTACGTAGGTAATGTCTTAGCTCGTCTTCGTTGTAGACGATTTCCATCGCGCGGCCACCTAATACATAAGATGGACGTACAACCAATGGATAGCCTACGTCTTTTGCTTTAACCAAGCCATCTTCCAAACTGGTTGCTAGTGCGTTTGATGGCTGTACTAGGTTTAGCTGTTGAATCATATGCTGGAAGCGCTCACGATCTTCGGCACGGTCAATTGCATCTGGGCTAGTACCGATGATTTTAACGCCTGCTGACTCTAGTGCACGAGCAAGTTTCAATGGTGTTTGACCACCGAACTGTACAATCACGCCATCTGGATTTTCAATACGAACGATCTCTAGCACGTCTTCTAACGTGATTGGCTCAAAGTATAGACGGTCAGAAGTGTCATAATCGGTTGAAACCGTTTCAGGGTTACAGTTAACCATTATGGTCTCGTAACCGTCTTCACGCATGGCAAGCGCTGCATGCACACAGCAGTAATCAAACTCAATACCTTGGCCGATACGGTTAGGACCGCCACCGATAACCATGATTTTCTTTTTGTCTGTTGGGTTTGCTTCACATTCGCTATCGTACGTTGAGTACATATAGGCCGTGCTAGTAGCAAACTCTGCGGCACAGGTATCTACACGCTTATAGACTGGGTAGACGTTTAGATCCCAACGCTTTTTGCGTAGCTGCTTTTGTGAGATACCAAGCAATTTAGCCAAACGCAAATCTGACAAACCTTTACGTTTAAAGCTACGTAAATTTTTCTCGTTCAAGCCGCCAAAACCAAGTGATTTTACCGTGGCTTCTGTTTTAACGATGTCTTCGATCTGTACCAAGAACCATGGGTCAATCTTGGTAAAGTTAAACACTTCATCGACACTCATACCGACGCGGAATGCATCAGCAACGTAGTAGATACGCTCAGGTGTTGGAATGGTTAGACGATTGATGATTTCGCTACGCGCTTTTTCAACGCTTACTTTCGATAAGTCAATTTGCTCGTCAAAGCCATCCGCA
>Ga0207906_1000293_pt1 | contig 23495 bp, 27 predicted proteins | sample LinPmetageLP37_FD_184050 | JGI IMG/M metagenome (GOLD analysis project Ga0207906, IMG submission 184050) | Marine viral communities from the Pacific Ocean - LP-37 (SPAdes) | ecosystem: Environmental > Aquatic > Marine > Oceanic | place: Pacific Ocean | collected 2010-06-16 | reverse complement strand
CCCATGCATACAGACCGAATTGTTTTAAAATCGGGGAGGTAGGGTTTTTGATTCTGTAAAAACGTTCTGGTAATCAGTGTGTTATGTGTAAATATTGCTCATTTTCAAGATTGCCCGTTTAATAGTGAAAAGTTTTATTTAAACGATTGAACTAATTTTTTTTCCGCATAATAAATTCAAATGTAATTTCACAGTGTTTAAGTTTATTATTGAACAAATTATTACCCAAATAATTAAATCTTAACTTATGGAATCTACACTTAATTACAGTTTTAAAAGACAGTCAAAAAATTATTTAGATTGGTTAATTTACATTATTAAATCTGAAAAATATTACGAAGTTGAAACGAATGCCTATTCAATTGGAGAAATGGAATTTGATTCATAATTTTCTTTAATAGTGAATTTCAACGCAACCATCTTAAATTTAAGGCATCTTTAAATAAACCTTAAATTTGATTCGTGAAAAACACAGTTATCTTAGTACTCATTTTATTGATTGTTAGTACTTGTACAAACAATGATAAAGATGATTATGGCAATAATGGTTTACTAGGTAAATGGAGATTGATAGAGCAACTAATTGATCCTGGTGATGGCAGCGGTATGTTTATGCCAATTTCCAGTGAGAGAACCTTAGAGTTTTTTAATGATGACACCGTGGTTGTTAATGGTGATTTATGTTTTATGGCTTCGGAAGTAGGAAAACAGAGTTCCGGGATTTTTTCAACCTTAGTTAATAATGATTATTACGATGGTGAAATTTTACCTATTGGATGTGATAATACTGAAACAAAAGTATATTATAAAACAGAAGGGGTCAACCTTATTTTATGGTTTCAATGTATTGAAGGTTGCGGCCAGAAATTTATTAAAGTAAATTAAAAAAACTTATAAAGTAAGCATCCAAGTATGTTGAAGCCTTCTGAATTTTTTTAATTCACTTCTTAATATTGGTAAAAAGTCTTTTCCATTACTATTAGAACGTTCCAATCGAAAAGAGTTTTTGTATAGAAGGTTGGTAAGACGTTGTACAGAAGCTATGTGTTTTTCCTTTTTATCAGAATAGCGCTCTAATTCCGCATTTAATATTTCAGGTCCTAAAGACACAGATTGCTGAATGATATCTCCAGAAAAATAGATGTCTGAGTTTTCACTCCCATCAGATCTTAAAGCAGATAAATCATATTGAAGGCATGAAGAGATACTTCGTGAAAGTATATAGATTTCCATGGCCTTTTTATAAATAGGCAATTCTGAAAAATCTGATGAAATATTCTGTAACATCTTTTTATAAGCAATTTTATCAAAATTAGTCACAAGAATGCAATTCCCGCTATAGATATTAAAGTATTTATGTATATTTGATTTAATTATTAAGTTTTAATAGTTAAATTTATTTAAATGATATTAGATTCACTAAATTGGAAGATTTTAAAGTGTTTACAAGATAATGCCAGACAATCAAATGTTGCTATTGGGAAGATTGTAGGCATAAGTTCTCCCGCCGTTTCTGAGCGTATTAAAAAGATGGAAGACGCCGGTGTTATACAAGGTTATAAAACGTCAGTTTCACCCTTAGACGTTGGGTATCAGTTAAAAGCGCTTATTACCTTACGCGCATTTATGGGTATGTTAAAGCCTTTTTTAGAAAAGGTAAAAACGTATGATGAGGTATTAAATTGCTATAGAATCACCGGTAATGAAAATATAGTCATGGAAGTGGTTTTTAAAAACCAGAAACATTTAGAAACTTTTATTGACCAGCTTATTGTGTATGGGGAAACCAAGACACAAATTGTATTATCACATGTCGTGAAATATAATGAAGTAAAACCTTTTAAGTAAAACACTAAGAAACAGTTTATTGTTTAAAAAGCGTGAGGATATGGCAGATTTTTGATTTATTTAGGATTTTAAATGTATATAAAATAATTGTAATTTGTATTTTTGAAAACAATTTTTTTTAAATGAAGTTAGTAGCTAAATGCTTGATCCTTTTCGTTTTCTTATCCAGTTGTGATGGCGGAAAGCAACCCCTAAAGGGAGATACCCAATTTCAAAAAGGATTAAATGCCGTGTTTAAAGATGCGTCAACATCTCCATTGAAAGAAAAAGACAGAAAAGAATTTGATGCCTTGGAATTTTTTAAGTATGATTCTGCTTATGTTGTTGAAGCCTTGTTTACAAGAACAGAGCATGAAGTTCCTTTTAAGATGAAAACAAGTACAGATAGTCTTATTGAATATATTAAATATGGTGAATTGGAGTTTTCCCTTAAAAATGAAAGGTTTAAGTTGAATGCCTATCAAGATGAAAAATTAACAAAAGAGGATGGTTATGGGGATTACTTGTTTTTGCCATTTTCCGATGAGACCAATGGTCTTGAAAGTTATGGTGGTGGACGCTATTTAGATTTAAAAATTCCGAAAAGTGATACGGTTGTAATAGATTTTAATTCGGCCTTCAATCCGTATTGTGCCTATAATGAAAAATATTCCTGTCCAATTGTGCCAAGGGAAAATTATTTAAAAACCAGAATAGAAGCGGGTGTAAAAGCTTTTGGAAAGCATTGATAAGCGTTTTTTGATTTTGATTTTGATTCGTTTAACGTTTATATGGAAAGTTGCGTGTTTGTGTGCGAGGATTTTCCGAAGGAAAATCAGATGCAAGCAAACAAAGCAAAACTCACATTGGTTAAGCCAAAACCAGCAATTTTTTATATACTGTTAGCCACTGGCTTTTCCTTTCAGATATGTTTCAGGGGTCAAAATAGCTAATTCACTCTTTTTAAAATCCTTTAGATTTCTTGTTAAAATAATCTGTATTTGTCCATTTTCCATTGCTGAAAAATTTTGTAGTGCATCTTCAAAGTCTTTAAATTCAGAGTTTAGAGCATTTATTACAGCATTTTTATCCATTTTTACAATATCGATTATATTTAGAAGTTGTTTTATCTTCTCAACTATAATATTGTGTTCTGCTGTTTTTCGAAGCAAATAGTAAACATTGGAAATTATAACTGGGGTTGTGTATCCTTTTATTTCCTTTTCTGCACAAAGATTTAGAATTTCTGCAGAATATTCTGAGAATGGTTTTCGGTCAAAAAAGAAATCTAGTAGTACATCTGTATCGATTAGAACTTTATCCATTTACAAATATTTTTTTTCCAAGCGATTTTTAAGCTCTTTTTTATAATCCATATCTTTTGGCATCTTAAATGAACCTTTTAATGATTCTACTGCTGGATTAAGTTTTTTTATTCTATCTTTTCGTTCTTCTTTAGTAAGTATTTTCAAATAGTTTTCGATAATATCTGACAAACTGCGATTTTTTTCTTTCGCATAGTTCTTTGCTCTGTCAATTATTTCTCTTTCTATTGTTAATGTCAACTTTGTATTCATAATAATGAGTTTATGAGTTACTTTTTACAAAGTTATAAAATAATTTTTAAATACGTGCCAATATTTTTATTTTTACACGTGTATTCAGCTTGTGGCTAAGGACTTGATATGAAACCGTTTTAATGTTTTATATCTGATGTTAAACGAAGTTATAGTTTTTTTCTGATAAAGCCAAGTTCTTATTTCACCAAAAACATCCCCAAAAACACGGCTAAAAAACCAAGAACAAAAGTAGCAATGGTGTAAATAGCAAAACTTGTAAAATCTCCCGATTTTAAAAATACATGGTTTTCGTACGCAAAGGTTGAAAAGGTTGTAAAGCCACCACAGAATCCACTGGCCAAGAGCAATAATTGATTTTGGGTAATCGTATTATTTTTTAAAGCTAAACCCAATATTATTCCAATTAGTAAACTTCCTAAAATATTAGCGGTAAAAGTGCCATAAGGAATACCCGTTTCTGCATTGTTGAGGTATTTTCCAATAAGATAACGTAAAACACTACCAATGCCTCCCCCAAAAAAAACAAGTAATATATGCTTCATACTATTTAATGGCAATATAAATTTCGGTTATCCAATTGGCTGGATTTGAAGTTTTTGATGGGCCCATGATATATGTTTCAAGCATTGGGCCAGATTCTACCATTTCCAATTGATTTTGAGTGATATATTCCATAGTGGTATCCCAGGCTTCTTTTAAATTTATATAATCACCTTTAAGAGTTGTTTTAACGGCTTTAAATGGTTGAAGTTCACCAGTAAGAATATCGTTTTCAGTTGTTATGACCCTGGAAGTTGTTGGGACACAGCTTGAAAACATAACTGCATTATTTGCTTCATCCCATTTGTGATAAATTACAAATGGAGCTCCTGCCATAGTTATATTGTTTTTTTTGGCATAAGCTATAACTTTTGGGAGCATATTTTGCATGGTACTTGAAAGTTCATCTATTTTACTTGAGCTTGTGTTGTACAAGTAATAACCACCACTGTGGTCTGTTATACCATTAACATTTATGGTATATTTTTTCATATCAGCTACCACGATGCTATCTAATTTTTCCAAACTTCGCTCATAATGGGGGCCAATTTGTTTTTCCATGCCACCCATAATTACGGTGAACATTTTAAACATAAAGGGTAAATTTTTTCCCGAAATACTCCAAGTGACATCCGTTGAATTATCTTCATTGGATGTAAAAGTCCATAAAACTTCTGATTTTGGATAATCTGCAATTTGCATGTCTTCTTTGATAGAAGAATAAGGAGTTGCTTCAATGGTTTTCATAGTCCCTACGCCATCTTTATCTTCCCAAAAATAGGCGCCATTAACCCCTTTGGTCTGTTCAGGAAATGAAATTTTCATATCTGGATTTGCTTCAACCCATGACGACCAAGCTGCCCAATTTTTAAAATCGATAACATTGTCATAAATAACCGCTGCAGGAGCCTTTATTGTTCTGGTACGGCTTACTTCAAAAGTATTAGGTTGTACCGCAATATAAATGGCAAAACCAATAATTCCGATGAGTAATAAAAAGAGAATGTACTTAAATGCTTTCATGTGCTGCTTTTAATAAAAAAATTATAAATCAAAGGTAAACAAATAATTTCATTGATTAATAAATTCTTACCTTTGCAGCAATAAAAAAACATAATTAATAATTAAAAATGGATAATTTATGTTATTCAATAAATTTGATCATTAATTAGAGCTAAAATCAAATTAAAAACTATTTAAATTTACTTAATGAAACTAAAATTAATATTAGGATGGTCATTAATAGCTGTATTTATGCTATCCTGTGGACAAGAAAAATCTGATAAAAATTCAGAAATTGTAACGGTACAAAAAGACAGTATCGCCTTTAATTACAACGTAGAACAATTTGCAGACATTAAAGTTTTACGTTATCAAATTCCTGGTTGGGAAAATCTGACTCTTAAAGAACAAAAATTAGTATATTATCTTACTCAAGCAGGGTTAGCTGGAAGAGATATTGCCTGGGATCAAAATTATCGTTATAACCTTACCATTAGAAAAGCTTTACAGTCTATTTATGCCAATTATAATGGAGACAAATCATCAGAAGATTGGAAAGCTTTTGAGATTTATTTAAAGCGTGTTTGGTTTAGTAACGGGATTCATCACCATTATTCAAATGAAAAAATGAAACCAGATTTTTCAGCGGATTATTTAAAACAATTGTTAGCTGATACCAATACCAAATTAGAAGGAGAAGCCTTTGATGTCATATTTAATAATGTTGATAATAAAAAGGTAAATCAAGCCAAAGGTGTTGATAATGTATTACTTTCAGCAGTTAATTTTTATGGTCCTAATGTGACCAATAAGGATGTCATTAATTATTACAAAACAAAAAAATCACCAGATCCAACAAAGCCTTTGTCCTTTGGATTGAATTCTCAATTAGTAAAAGAAAATGGTGTCATCAAAGAGCGTGTTTATAAGTCTGGCGGATTATATGGTACAGCTATTGATCAAATTATTAAATGGCTGGAATTAGCAAAAGGTGTGGCAGAAAATGAGGCTCAAGGAAATGCATTAGGATTATTGATTGACTATTATAAAACTGGCGATTTACAAACGTGGGACGATTATAATGTTGCATGGAGTAAAGCCACCGAAGGCAATATTGATTATATCAATGGCTTTGTTGAAGTATATAACGATCCATTAGGATATAGAGGATCTTATGAAACCATTGTTCAAATTAATGATTTTGACATGTCTCAAAAAATGAAAGTGGTATCAGATAATGCACAGTGGTTTGAAGATAATTCAACGTTGATGGAAGCGCATAAAAAGAAAAATGTGGTTGGAGTTTCCTATAAGGTAGTTAATGTGGCAGGTGAATCAGGTGACGCTTCACCTAGTACACCAATTGGTGTTAATTTACCAAATGCCAATTGGATAAGAGCAGCTATTGGAAGCAAGTCTGTTTCATTAGGAAATATTACGGAGGCTTATAATAAGGCTGCCAGTTCTGGCAGATTAAAAGAATTTGTAAATGATGAAGAAGAACTTCAATTGGAAGAAAAATACGGGCAATTAGCCGATAAGTTACATACCGCTTTACATGAAGTTATTGGACATGCATCAGGACAGATAAACCCTGGAGTAGGAACGGTAAACGAAACACTTAAAAATTACAGGTCAACACTGGAAGAAGGTCGTGCAGATTTAGTAGCACTTTATTATTTGTATAATCCTAAACTTCAAGAACTTGGTTTGGTTGACGATTGGAAAAAAATTGGTATGGCGGCCTATGATGGTTATATTAGAAACGGACTTTTAACGCAATTAATAAGATTGAATTTAGGTGATGATGTTGAAGAAGCTCATATGCGAAACAGACAATGGATATCAGCTTGGGTATATGAAAAAGGGAAGTCTGATAATGTGATAGAGAAAATCACTCGAGACGGGAAAACTTTTTATAATATCAATGATTATGAAAAGTTGCATACACTTTTCGGGCAATTATTACGCGAAACACAACGTATAAAATCTGAAGGAGATTATAAAGCTGTTGAAGCTTTGGTTGAAACTTATGGTGTAAAAGTGGACCAAAAACTTCACGCTGAAGTTTTAGAACGAAATAAACAATTTACGTCTGCACCTTATTCCGGCTTTGTAAACCCTGTTTTAGTTGCTGAAACTAATGCTGCCGGAGAAATTATTGCGGTAAAAGTAACCCAACCAGAAACTTTTGCTGGACAAATGTTGGATTATAGTGAAAATTATAATTTTCTTCCTGAAATAAATTAAAGAATCAATAACTTATTGTAAAAAAACAGAACCTTTTAAGGTTCTGTTTTTTTATTTACACTAAAAGCTAAAAGAATAATATTAATAAGAATAAGGACAGCTATGGTAATAAGAATATTCATGTTTAATGTATTAGTTATTTATTAGATACACAATTACTGAATTGGTTGCGTCATATGTTATAAACTAATTATATAACAGAATACTTTTAATTTTTCCTACCAAAAAAAAGCTTTATTTTTTAATATAAAATATTAATACGCCGGCTAAAATGTTAAAATTCAATTTATTATCTAAGTTATAGGTTAAAACTCTGCTCCCGATAGCTATCGGAAGAGGAACGAGCGGCGAGAAATCTTATAATAATGAGATTCCTCTTCGATTGCTCCGCAATGTACTTTCAATCAAAATATATTTTGATTTCAGTAACATTCGGAATGACAAGTTAACTTTAAAAAGAATTTCATTCTTTTGTTTTAAAACTATGGATTTGAAATCCATAGTGGTTTATTTAAACAAGTATTTAATAGCAGAAATAAATAAGATAAATGCAATGAATGCAAGAAGGACCCATATAGATCCCGAATAAAAGCGTTTATGAAGTTTAAAATCTTTTCGGTAAGCATAGGCAATGACTATGGAGAAAACGATTGCAAAAATAACTCCAAAAATGATTTGACCTTTACTGAACATATGATTATTTTTATGCAAATTTAATTAAAAATATAGGGAAATCATGAAAAATAAAATTGAAGCCGTCAAAGCATTTCACACCGCATTTAAATTAGGTCACCGTGAAACCCCAAAAGCAGATTTAGGTAGCAGTAAAAATTTATTGCGTTTCAATTTGATGAAAGAAGAAAATGAAGAATATTTTGAAGCTGCAAATAACAATGATTTAATTGAAGTGGCCGATGCTTTGGGTGATATGCTATATATTTTATGCGGAACAATCATTGAACATGGTATGCAGCATAAAATTGAAGAAGTTTTTGAAGAAATTCAACGCAGTAATATGAGTAAACTAGGTGAAGATGGGGAGCCCGTTTATAGAGAAGATGGAAAAGTACTAAAAGGGCCTAATTATTTTAAGCCTAATATTGAATCTATTTTAGGTAAATAAAAAGCGGCTATCCAAAAAGTTGTCATTGCGAGTCCCGATAGCTATCGGGAGAAGCAATCTGTAATTTGCAAGTTATTGATTTACAGATTACTTAAAAATAAAATTTTTCGTAATGACGATTAAGATATACTTTTCAGATAGCCACTTTTTCAAATTTTATGAAACTCAATTGATTTTTGCTTTTTTAGAAAAATATCGAAAACCACAAAAAGGATATTAAACTTTATATCTCCAACCAAACGGGTCTTTACTTTTGTTGGTTTGAATATCAGTAATTTTTTTCTTTAAAGAACTGGCATAACTGTTTTCTAATTTCGGTAAATCAAAATCTTCACCATGATATCCAAATGCAGAAATTGGTGAAACAACGGCGGCAGTACCAGCTCCGAACATTTCTTTAAGTGTACCATTTTTAGCTGCGGCAACCACTTCATGAACTGAAATTTTTCTAACTTCAACAGAAATGCCTTCAGATTTTGCTAATTCTATAATACTTTTACGAGTAATACCATCTAAAATACGGTCACTTGTAGGACCTGTTATTAATGTATCGTTAATTCTTATAAAAATATTCATGGCACCAGCTTCCTCAATATACTCATGTGTGTTGTCATCAGTCCAAATAACCTGATTATATCCTTTTTCAATAGCTAATTGAGTTGGGTAAAACTGTCCGGCATAATTACCTCCAGCTTTAGCAAAACCAACGCCACCATTAGCTGAACGTGAATAAGTTTCTTCTATTAAAACCTTCACTTTTCCCGCAAAATAAGATCCAGATGGAGCGCATGCAATAATGAATTTATATTCGTCTGAAGGAGAAGCATGAAACCCATTTCCCGAGGCAAAAATAAATGGTCTAATATATAATGAACTTCCGTCCGTTTTTGGTATCCAGTCACTTTCCAATTTTAATAAGGCTTTTAAGCCATCCATAAAATAATGCTCTGGCAATTCAGGAATAGCTAATCGCTTTGATGAAATATTTAATCGCTTCCAGTTATCTAATGGTCTGAATAAAAAGATATCCTCATTAGCATCTTTGTAGGCTTTCATGCCTTCAAAAACCGATTGACCATAATGAAAAATTTTAGCAGCTGGATCTAAAGTAATAGGTTGATAAGGCATTATTTTTGGAGCTTGCCATTTACCATTTTTATAATCACAGACTAACATGTGGTCTGAAAAGGTTTTACCAAAACTTAAATGCTCAAAATCTACATCATGAATTTTTGTGGTTTTTGCTTTTATTATTTCTATATCGCTCACTGCTGTATTCATTTGTTTATTATTTTGAAGAAGTTACATTTTGTAAAGTGTAAATCTTATTTGAGACAAATTTACACAAATTAGAGTTTATAAAAAAAGGATAGTTTATCAAAAATAAGTATCTTTAAAAATGTAATATTCCCTTTTAAATCATTGTAATTCAGGGTGGTTTTTGGGATAAAAACGGATAGTAAATTAAATTTGGAAAGAAAAATTGTTATTACGGCTGATGGTTCTTCAACTATTCACTTACCGGATTGGGATGAACAATACCATTCTAAACATGGCGCTATTCAAGAAGCAAACCATGTATTTATAAAACATGGTTTCAATCATTATTTATCACTTTATCCTGATGTAAAACATCCTATATCAATTTTAGAAATTGGCTTTGGAACCGGATTAAATGCTTTCATTACGCTTTTGGAAGCTGAAAAACGTCAAGTTGCTGTTGATTACACAGGCGTTGAGGGGTATCCAGTTGGAATGGATGAAATTAACCAATTAAATTATCCAACTACTTTAGAAGTTATTGATAAGGCACATATATTTAGACATTTACATGAATTAAGCTGGGAAAATAATCACATGATATCTTCCTTTTTTTGCTTAACAAAGCAGAAGAAATTTTTTTCTGAAATTGAAGAAATTAATACATTCAATATTATTTATTTTGATGCTTTTGGCGCTAGGGTTCAACCGGAACTTTGGACAGAAGCTATCTTCCAAAAAATGTATGATGTATTGCAACCAAACGGGATTTTAGTAACCTATGCAGCAAAAGGAAGTGTACGACGAGCCATGCAAACCGTTGGTTTTAAAGTTGAAAAATTACCAGGCCCTCCAGGAAAACGTGAAATGTTACGCGCGCGTAAAGAAGTGTAACATTCAACGAAGTTAAATGCTTAGAGCCACGAAAAGGTTCTGGGTATTAGGCGTTAGCCAAATGCTTAAGGGTGTTCCATAATTTACAGTCTCAGTCTGCCGTCTCAGTTTATAGGCTTAACTTTTAACATTTTCTTGCAAACAACCAAAAACCAACAACCAAAAACCAACAACCATTCTGTTAAACCTAACATAAACCTAATGAGTATGATCAATTGTTTTTGTAAATTTATTCAAAAAAGTAAATGCGTGTATTAATTACAGGAGCTACTGGATTAATTGGTAAACAAATTGTGAAAATTTGCCATAAAAAAGGAATACATGTTAGTTATTTAAGCACAAACAAAACAAAAATTTCTACTGATAAAAATTATCACGGATTTTATTGGAATCCAATAAGAAAAGAAATAGATATTGCCTGTTTTAATGATGTAGATGCGATTATCCATTTGGCAGGTGCAACTGTTTCAAAACGTTGGACATCAAGCTATAAAAAAGAGATTTTATCAAGTAGGTTAGAAACCACCCAACTTTTAGTGGATTCCTTAAAAACAATACCACATCAAGTAAAACATATAATTGCAGCGAGTGCCATTGGCATATATCCAGATTCATTGTCAAATTATTATGATGAAACAAATTCAGAAGGTGATGATACTTTTTTAAGTGATGTTGTTAAACAATGGGAAGCTGCGGTTGATGTTTTTTCGGAATTAAGTATTATCGTTTCAAAAATTAGAATTGGATTAGTATTATCTAATAAAGGCGGAGCATTACCTGAGCTGGTAAAACCAATAAAATTGGGGTTTGGAGCCGCATTTGGTTCTGGTGATTCATGGCAATCCTGGATTCATATAACGGATGTAGCTCGAATATTTATATTTGTGATTCAGCATCATTTAGGGGGTGTTTATAATGCTGTTGCCCCTAATCCGGTAACAAATCAAGAGCTTACTAAATTATCTGCTAAGGTTTTGGAGAAACCTTTATTTTTACCTAATATTCCAAAGCCATTAATGAATGTAATTTTAGGAGATATGCATAGCTTATTATTTTTAAGCCAGCGTGTAAGTTCAAAAAAAATTGAAGATTCCGGATTTCATTTTAAGTATCATCATTTGCAACCAGCATTGGAATCTCTTCTTAAATAATTTATGAATCAATTTTCCAATTTTTTAAATGAGATAAGTTCCAAAAGACTTTGTGTGCTTGATAAAACCATTCCAATTTCAAAATATATCCCTCTGGATTTATCATCTGAAAATACCTTACTTCAAGGGGTTGATGTATCTTCATTTACATCATTGGAAAGCTTTATAAATATCCATATTAAAAAACAAAATGGATTAGTAGCTTATGGAGGTTATAATGAATTGAGAGATATTTATAAACGAAGCCGTCATTTTAATTTAAACGATGTTAGCGAACGTAATATTCATATAGGGTTGGATTTGTGGCGTGAGGTTGATTCTCCTGTTTACGCACCTCTTAACGCAACCGTTCATAGCTTTAAAAATAACTTGAACTATGGTGATTATGGACCAACCATTATTTTAAAACATACAATTGATAATATTGAATTTTATACCCTGTATGGGCATTTAAGTTTAGCGTCTATTGAAAATTTAAAAATCAATCAGGTTTATAATCAGGGTGATCAAATTGGAACTTTAGGTGATGCTACTGTTAATGGCGATTATCCACCACATTTACATTTTCAAATTATAAAAAATATTCAAGATTATCAGGGTGATTACCCTGGTGTTAGTAGTAAAAAAGACCTAAATTTTTATCTTAAAAATTGCCCGGACCCAAATTTATTGTTGAAATTAAGGTTTTAAACAAATCAATTATAAAATGATAGTAGGGTTAACTAAAAAAACATTGATTTTTAGTTAGATGTTAAATGGAAATTCTATAACATAAATCAAAATTGCTGTAATTTTTGTGGTTCGTGCTTGTTGTACCTTGCAACTATATTAATTTAAAAACCATAGACTATGAAAAAAGCAATATTAATACTAGTAAGTTTCGCCATTTTTGCCGTTGTAAGCTGTAGGGATGAGAAATCAAAAACTGAAACGGTTATCATTGAAAAACAAGTTGAAACACCAAAAGCAAGTAATGGAACATCACTTAAAGTTGATTCTGATGGAGTAGAATTTTCAACTAAAGATGGAGCCAAAAAAACAGAAGTTATTATAAAATAAAGTAATACCTATTATTTGATATAAAAAGAGACTGTCTAAAAAGGCGTCATCCGCGAGTCCCGATAGCTATCGGGAGAAGCAATCTGTAAACTGCAAGTTGCTGATTTACAGATTACTTCGAAATAAAAATTTCTCGTAATGACGGTTAATACATACTTTTCAGATAACCGCTTTTGTTTAAAAACTGCAACTAAGTTTAAAAAAAATCCTGATAGAATTTCTATCAGGATTTTTAATGTTATTGTCATTGCGAGTCCCGATAGCTATCGGGAGAAGCAAACTGTAAATTATTGGTAATCAATAAACAGATTACTTCACTTTAGCCTGTCTTGAGCGACAGTCGAAAGATTCGTAATGACAATTTATTTTGACTTTTCAGACAGCCTTTTTTTTATTTCAATATTCCCGTTTCTTCAGGAATTTGTTAATCTTCAACCAAAACCCATTCGCCTTTATTTATTAAAGGTTCGGCCTGCTTGTATTTTACGGTTTTATTTTCACCACTCATAACATGTTTAATGGTCACATGGTCATTTCGGCCTATTTTTGGTCTGTCACGCACAATGGTTTCCACAACTTCGTGTTGACGTTGCGTATTACCTGCGGCCCTGCTTTGCGCCGAACGTTCATCCATATTTGGGATTTCGTCTTTCTGGGTTTGTAGCTTTTCTTGCTTTCTTACTCTGGCTTCTTGAATGGTATTTTGAGTTTCTGTAGGTAATTCACCTTTAAATAAAAACGAAATAACATCTTTATTTACCTGATCAATCATGCTTTTGAATAACTCAAACGCTTCAAATTTATAAATTAACAAGGGGTCTTTTTGTTCATGTACCGCCAATTGAACCGATTGTTTTAACTCATCCATTTTGCGCAAATGTGTTTTCCAGGCATCATCAATTATGGCAAGGGTAATGTTCTTTTCAAAATCGGTAATTAATTGTTTTCCTTGGGTTTCATAAGCTTTTTCAAGATCTGTAACTACTTGTAAATTCTTAATACCATCAGTAAACGGAACCACAATACGTTTAAATTTATCACGTTGGGTTTCGTATACATTTTTTATAACTGGAAATGCCATTTCAGCATTTCGTTGCATTTTTTCTTTATAATGACTAAAAGCCGCTTTGTAAATTTTTGAAGTAATTTCCTGCGCTGATAATTTCCCAAATTCTTCAGCAGAAATTGGTGATGCCATTGAGAAGTAACGGATTAATTCAAACTCAAAGTTTTTAAAATCATTAGCGCCTTTATTGGTTTCAGAAATAATTTCTGTAGTATCAAAAATCATGTTCGCCAAATCTACTCTTAATCGTTCTCCAAACAGGGCATGGTGACGACGTTTATAAACAACCTCACGTTGCGCATTCATAACATCATCATATTCCAATAAACGCTTACGAACGCCAAAGTTGTTCTCTTCAACTTTTTTCTGAGCACGTTCAATGGATTTTGAAATCATGGAATGTTGAATGACTTCGCCTTCTTTCAAGCCCATTCTATCCATCATTTTTGCAATACGTTCACTTCCAAATAAACGCATCAAATTATCATCAAGTGACACATAAAATTGTGAGCTTCCCGGATCTCCTTGACGACCCGCACGACCTCGCAACTGTCTGTCTACACGTCTAGAATCATGACGCTCGGTTCCTACAATGGCCAAACCACCTGCTTTTTTAACCTCATCAACTAATTTAATATCCGTACCACGACCTGCCATATTGGTTGCAATGGTTACTTGCCCAGGTTGTCCTGCTTCAGCCACAATATCGGCTTCTTTTTTATGAAGTTTCGCATTTAAAACGTTATGGGGAATTTTTCTAATGTCTAGCATTTTTCCTAATAACTCACTTATTTCAACTGAGGTGGTTCCAATTAAAACCGGACGACCTGCTTCTGATAATTTTGTGACTTCATCAATTACTGCATTATATTTTTCACGTTTTGTTTTATAAACCAAGTCTTCACGGTCATCACGCACAATAGGTCTGTTAGTTGGAATTTCAACGACATCTAATTTGTATATTTCCCAAAACTCACCAGCTTCAGTAACCGCTGTACCCGTCATACCAGACAGTTTTTTGTACATTCTGAAAAAGTTTTGAAGCGTTACGGTAGCAAAAGTTTGTGTGGCGTCTTCAATTTTTACATTTTCTTTGGCTTCAATAGCTTGGTGTAAACCATCACTATATCTTCTACCATCCATGATACGACCCGTTTGTTCATCAACAATCATGACTTTATTGTCAATAACCACATATTGAATATCTTTTTCAAAAAGGGCGTATGCTTTTAATAATTGATTAAGTGTATGAATACGTTCTGATTTTATCCCAAAATCTTTAAATAATACTTCTTTTAATTTAGCTTCTTCTTCAAGGGGAAGTCCTTGTTTTTCAATTTTCGCAATTTCGAGGCCAATTTCCGGCATGACGAAAAAGTTAGGATCATCTTTTCCAGAGAGATATTCTACACCTTTATCGGATAATTCTATTTGATTGTTTTTTTCATCAATTACATAATACAATTCAACATCAACTTTTGGCATTTCGCGGTTGTTATCCTGCATATAGAAATTTTCTGTTTTTTGAAGCAATTGTTTTACTCCTTCTTCACTTAAAAATTTTATTAAGGCTTTGTTTTTTGGAATACCCCTAAATACACGCAGTAATTTTAATCCACCTTCCTTAGTTTCACCTTCTGCAATCAATTTTTTAGCTTCTGCTAAAACGCCGGTTAAATACTTACGCTGAACACTAACTATGTCATCAATTTTTGGTTTCAGCTCATTAAATTCATGACGTTCTCCTTGAGGAATAGGTCCAGAAATAATTAATGGTGTACGGGCATCATCAACCAAAACAGAATCCACCTCATCAACAATCGCGTAATGATGCGGACGTTGCACTAAGTCATCTGGGGAATGTGCCATATTATCACGCAAATAATCAAAACCAAATTCATTGTTGGTTCCATAAGTGATATCAGAATTGTATGCTTTTTTACGTGCTTCAGAGTTGGGTTGGTGATAATCAATACAATCTACACTTAAACCGTGAAACTCAAAAATTGGAGCCATCCACGCACTATCACGTTTTGCTAAATAATCATTTACAGTCACTAAATGCACACCTTTTCCTGAAAGGGCATTTAAGTACATTGGCAACGTGGCTACTAACGTTTTACCTTCACCTGTTTGCATTTCGGCAATTTTACCTTGATGGAGTGCAATACCACCAATTAACTGCACATCATAATGTACCATATCCCAAGTAATGGGTTTTCCTGCAGCATCCCAACTATTTGACCAAATGGCATGTTCATTATCAAGCGTCACATATCCTTTAGTTCCGGATAATTCTCTGTCAAAGGTATTTGCTGTTACTTTTATTTCGGTATTATTAACAAATCGTTTTGTGGTTTCTTTTACTACGGCAAAAGCTTCGGGTAAAATAGTGTTTAATACGTCTTCAGTAACCAAGTAGGCATCTTCTTTAAGTTTATCAATATCAAGATAAATATCTTCACGTTGATCAATATCCTCTGTTAATTCGGCTTCAGCCAGAAGTTTTTCAATTTGTTCATCAATGGGTTTGTTTGCTTCGGCAATTATCATCTTGAATTCGGCTGTTTTAGCACGTAATTCGTCATGGGATAAGGCTTCTAATGCGGCTTCAAAGGTTTTAATTTTATTAACAAGTGGAGTTATGGCCTTTACATCTTGTTTTGATTTGTCTCCAACAAATACTTTAAGTACTGAATTTAAAAAACTCATGGGTAATATATTTTTATGTTAACACGTTAGTTGTGCTAAGTGTGATAAGTTTATTTTTATAGAATGCTTTAAAAAGCCTTCAAAGATACATTATGTTAAGTTGTTTTGTAAAAATAGGGCACAAAAAAAGTCTCTTATCGAGACTTTTTAACTTTTCTTTATGCTTTATTAATATTCATCCTCATTCCAGAGGTAATCATCATCAGTTGGGTAATCAGACCAAATTTCTTCAATGGAATCATAAGAGTCTCCTTCATCTTCAATTGATTGTAAATTTTCCACAACTTCTAAAGGCGCTCCGGTTCTAATAGCGTAATCTATTAACTCGTCTTTAGTTGCTGGCCAAGGCGCATCGCTTAAATAAGATGCTAATTCTAGTGTCCAATACATGGTATACTTGTTTAAATTTTTGCAAAAATAATTTTTTAGTTTAAACAGACAAGGAAAAAATGAATTATTTAATTATTATTTTTAAGAACGTATTGTGGTTTATTCGAAGCAAATGAAATTTGAGCTTGTAAAAGACTTTATTCAGATAAATTTAGTTACCAAAAATTTTTTCCAAAAAACGTTTCCATTCTTAAAAAACAACAACACTATTATTCTTTTGAAGGAATCCATTTAATCTCATTTGCTTGAAGGTCTGATGACAACTTCCGTGCCAACACAAACAGATAGTCAGAAAGACGGTTTAAATATATTAACGTATGTGAATCAACAGGAGTCATGTCATTTAGAGCTGTTACCAATCGTTCAGCTCTTCTGCATACACAGCGTGCAATATGACAGAATGACACGGTTTGATGACCGCCAGGAAGTATAAAATTTGTCATTGGTGGCAAGGCCTCATTCATACTATCTATTTCTATTTCTAAGCGTTCAATATCCACTAAAGAAATTTTTGGGATATTTAAACGTTCTTTTCCGTTTTTTAAAATTTGTTTTTCCGGATCAGTTGCTAAAATAGCGCCCAGAGTAAATAAATTATCTTGAATATGAATGAGTATGTTTTTATAATGCTGACCCATGTCCTGGTCCCTAATTAAGCCTAAATGAGAGTTAAGTTCATCAACGGTACCGTAACTTTCAATGCGGATATGATGTTTAGAAACCCTGGTGCCACCAAATAAAGCAGTAGTGCCTTTATCTCCTGTTTTTGTATAGATTTTCATTGTTAAAAGTTAAAAGTTAAATATTAAAAGTACAAAGTACAAAGTTAAAAGGAATAACATTGATTTAAAATTGAAAAGGCTAACTTTCTAACAACTAACAACTAACAACCAACAACTATTTATTCATAGTATCACTGCTTATCATACCATCAATTAAACGAATGATTCTATGAGCTCTAGCTGCTACATCTTCTTCATGGGTAACCACAATAATAGTGTTTCCTGCTTTATGAATGTCTTCAAATAGATGCAATATTTCCAATGATGTTTTAGAATCTAAATTTCCTGTAGGTTCATCAGCTAAAATAATGGACGGATTGTTTATTAAAGCACGACCTACAGCAACACGTTGGCGTTGTCCACCAGAAAGTTGATTGGGCTTATGATCCATGCGGTCTTCTAAACCTACATTTATAAGCACTTGTGTGGCACGCTTTGTACGTTCACTTTTTGATACGCCTGCATAAACCATGGGCAAAGCTACATTATCAAGGGCTGTTGTACGTGGTAATAAATTAAAGGTTTGAAACACAAAACCAATTTCTGTATTCCGGATTTCTGCTAATTCATTATCAGACATTTTACTAACGTCTTTACCATTTAGAATATAGGAGCCTGAAGTCGCGGTGTCTAAGCAACCTATCAGATTCATTAGTGTTGATTTCCCAGAACCCGAAGGCCCCATAATGGCTACAAATTCGCCCCGTTCAATATCTAAATCTATGCCTTTTAAAACATGTACCGTTTCTTGACCTAACTTAAAGTCTCGAATGATATTCCTCATTTTGATGATGTTGCTCATAAGCTATTTAATATCTTAATTTGACGCTTTTTTAACAATGTTGTTACAGTCTAATTGTAAAATGTTCTTTTGATTGTTCATGTCTGAAAAATACGAGTCCCCAAAAAAAAGTATCAATACTTACTGTAACTTTTGGGTGTTGTTTAATGATTTCCCAAGCTTCAGCCATACTTTTAGACCAGTAAATATCGTCAAAAATTAACACAGAATCATTATGTATTGTTGGTAAAAGTGATTCAAAATATTGTAAAGTGGCTTCCTTTTTATGATTGCCGTCAAAAAAAATAAGATCGAAGGAACTTGAAGTTAAATCTTTCAGCGCATTTTTAAAATCAGTATTTAAAAGTAAAAAATTTTGAATGTGATTTTTTTCAAAATTAGTTTTAGAAAATTCTGAAATATTTGGACAACCTTCAATGGTGGTTATAGTTGCTTTAGGATTTCCTAAATGCATAGCATGTGTTGCAATTCCTAAAGAAGTTCCTAATTCAAGGATATTTTTAGGTTTGAAATAGTTTACCAATCTGAATAAAAGTTTCGACCTAAAAGATGAGGTTCCTGCGTGCTTTGCAATTTCTGAAATGGTGCGAGTAGATGAATTAGAAATTTGTGAACCTGCACCTAAATCAGATACTGAAATTTTGGTTTTATTACAAAGTAAATCCTTTTTATACTTAGAAATGTTTTTATATGCCGGAAAATCCGTTTTATCATAAAAGCACTTTGTTACCAAATTAAATACAAAAGGAGAGTGGACTCCATGCTGATTGGTGGATTTTGATAAAAACTTCATGTATTGAGTTATTTGGTATAGCATGTTTTTGAGTTTCTGAGTTTTCAAAGTTTCAGAGTTTCAGAGTTTCAGAGTTTCAGAGTTTCAGAGTTTCAGAGTTTCAAAGTTTCAAAGTTTCAAAGTTTTTGAGTTTCAGAGTTTCAGAGTTTCTGAGTTTTCAAAGTTTCTGAGTTTCAAAGTTTAAGATTGACGAGACTTTGTAACTCTGCATCTCTGCGACTTTGTGACTTTGCAACTCTGCATCTCTGTATCTTTGCATCTCTGTATCTTTGCGTCTTTGCAACTCTGCAACTTTGCAACTCTGCAACTTTGCAACTTTGCATCTCTGCATCTCTGCAACTTTGCAACTCTGCAACTCTGCAACTCTGCATCTCATAATCAGTCTTCTAGTTTTGAAGATAATTCCAACCAACGCTCTTCTTTCATTTCAATGTCATCAATTATTTTTTGCAATTCTTCAGATAATTTTAAAATTTTATCCTGAGATAATTCTGGGTTATGGAATTTATTTTCGAGTTCTTTTTTATCGAATGTTAAGGATTTAAGTTTGCTTTCAATATTTTTAAGTTCTTTTTCTTCATTATAAGAGAGCTTGTTGCTTTCCGTTTTTTTCCAGGTGTTTTTTTCTTTTTTATCGTCTGAAGTATTTGAAATTACGGGTTGACTATCTTCGTAAACTCTATAATCTGTATAATTTCCAGGAAAATCTTCAACAATGCCATCACCTTTAAAAACAAATAAATGATCTACCACTTTATCCATAAAATAACGATCATGCGAAACAACAATCACACAACCCGGAAAGTCCAGTAAAAAATTTTCAAGCACATTAAGTGTCACAATATCCAAATCATTGGTAGGTTCATCAAGAATTAAAAAATTAGGGTTTTGAATTAAAACAGTACATAAATAAAGACGTTTACGTTCCCCACCACTTAATTTTTCAACAAAATCATACTGTTTTTTCCTGCTAAACAGAAAGCGTTCCAATAGTTGCTGGGCGCTTATTTGACGTCCTTTTTTTAACGGAATATAATCGCCAAATTCACGAATAACCTCAATGACTTTTTGTTCAGGTTTAATGGTAATTCCATCTTGTGTATAATATCCAAATTTAATGGTGTCGCCAATAATTACTTTACCAGAATCAGGCAATGCGGTTTGGGTCAACAGATTCAGAAATGTTGTTTTACCTGTTCCGTTTTTTCCAATAATACCCATGCGTTCGCCTTTTTGAAACATGTAGTTAAAACCATCAAGAATTATTTTATCCTTAAAAGATTTTGATACTTTATGAAGTTCAATTATTTTACTTCCAATGCGGTCCATATTCAGTTCCAATTGAACTTCATGGTCATTTCTACGTTGACTTGCCAGATGTTTTATATCCTGAAAATCGTCTATTCTTGATTTAGATTTTGTAGTTCTTGCCTTAGGTTGCCTGCGCATCCATTCCAACTCTTTTTTAAACAGTTGTTTGGCTTTTCCGGTTTCAATGGCTTCGCGTTCTATGCGGGCTTCACGCTTTTCAAGGTAATACGAATAATTTCCTTTATATGTAAATAACTCACCTTCATCCAATTCTATGATTTCATTACAGACTCGTTCTAAAAAATACCGGTCATGAGTGACCATAAACAAGGTGATATTTTCTTTTGCAAAAAAAGCTTCCAGCCACTCAATCATTTCCAAATCCAAATGGTTGGTTGGCTCATCCAGAATCAATAAATCAGGCTTATTAATAAGGGCATTGGCAAGTGATAATCGCTTTTTTTGTCCACCAGAAAGAGTGCTGACTTTTTGATTAAGATTTTCAAGTTTAAGTTTGAATAATATCTGCTTGTATTGTGTTTCAAAATCCCATGCCTGATATTGTTCCATTTGTTCAAAGGCATGTTGATAGTTTTTTTCATCTTCCGGATTTAGAAGGGCTTTTTCATAATCTAAAATCACTTTTAAAATCGGGTTGTCACTGGCAAAAATGGTTTCTTCAACAGTTAAAGAATGATCCAGTTTTGGGTCTTGCGGTAAAAAGGAAACAGCAATGCCTTTTCTATAAGTAATGGTTCCGGAACCAGGTTCATCATCACCTGAAAGGATATTCAGAATGGAAGTTTTACCTGTGCCGTTTTTGGCAACAAAAGCTATTTTTTCATCTTTATGAATGCTAAAGGAAATATTTTCGAAAAGGTTTAACTCCCCGTAAGATTTTGATATGTTTTCAACAGTTAAATAGTTCAAGATTTCTTTTTTGCAAAGAACGTATAAATTTCTAAAATTAACTTGATTAGTTTTTATATTCCTATTGAAAGATTATATTTGTCTTTAAACAAGTCTCCCAGAATGAAACGATTGATCTTATTTATTTGTTTAGCAATCAATATGTTCTTTTTTTCGTGTATTACAAATAAAGATTTAGTGTATTTACAAGATAAAGGCACTGTTTTAAATGATTCTCTTCTAATACGTGAAACCTCAAAACCATATCGTGTTCAAGTCAATGATATATTAAGTATTAAGGTTAAAGCATTGGATGAAGAACTCACAGCCATATTTAATCCTGTCGAAACTACAAATGCTTTAACAACCCAAGGTCAGGCCTCTCTTTATTTTAATGGGTTTACAGTTGATTTACATGGGAATATTAAATTCCCTATTCTTGGAGACATTAATGTGTTAGGTTTTACAGTAGAAGAAATTGAAGATCAGGTAAAAGTAGAATTGCTTAAACAATATTTTAAAGAGACTGCAGACATATTTGTAACGGTAAAATTAGCGGGGTTACGCTATACCGTTACCGGTGAAGTATCAGGTTCTGGAGTTTTTACATTGTATCAGGATAGAGTTAATATTATAGAAGCTTTGGCCAATGCCGGAGATATTAAAAATACGGGTGATAGGGCGGATGTGTTGGTTGTAAGACAATATCCGCAAGGGCAAAAAATTCATCATATAGATTTAACAGATATGGTTGCCATGCAATCGCCATTTTATTACATTCAACCCAATGACATGATTTTGGTAAAGCCATTAAAACGTAAAGCTTTAGGTGCCGGAGAAACGGCTACACAAACGTTAACGACTATAGCTTCCATATTTTCGGTATTAGTAACCACCTATTTTTTAACCCGAAATCTTTAATTGCTAAACTATGACTGAAGAATTTGAAGTTTCAGAATCCAGCTCAAGTTTTGATATTAAAAAATTTTTATTCAGGGCTTTAAGTTATTGGAAATACTTTTTATTGTTGTTAGCAGTTGGTGTTTTCTATGTGTATCAAAAAAACATCAGGGAGGAATTTTCATATCAACTAGGGACCAAAATTTCCATTGAAGATGATAGTAACCCGTTATTTACATCCAATGCCAGTTTAACATTTAATTGGGGAGGGGTCACTTCAAAGGTCCAGACCATGATTGTCACCTTAAAATCAAGGTCTCACCATGAAAAAGTAGTTGACCGTTTGGAGTTTTATAAAAGTTATTTAAAACAAGGTCGTTTCAGAAAACAGGACATTTACAAGTCGGCACCATTTAACTTTGTTCAAGATTATAATTTTAGCCAACTTATAAATACACCCATACAAATTACGTTTTTGGATGATAATAAATTCGACTTGGAAGTTGAATTTGATAGTAATAATATTAAGACACAAAATTATCTTACCAAGGAAATTTCCAATTTGGATGTTCCTTTAGGAGTTTATAAAAAGCAGTTTAATTTGGGCGAAACGGTTGAACTTCCTTTTCTAAAGGGAGTCATTAATATAGCTGAAAACCGCAAAACAAATTCAGGAGATGTTTATTTTATTCAGTTTAGCGATTTTGATAGTGTTGTTTCAAGTTATCAGAGCAGGACTGCCGTAACAAATACGAATAGCTCTCCAATACTGGATATTTCACTTATTGACAAAAACACTGAGAAAATTGTAGATTATTTAAACGCGGTTGTAACTGTCTTGAGCGAAGATCAGTTAAATAGAAAGAATCAATATGCCACAAATGCCATCGTTTTTATAGATGAGCAAATTTCAAGAGTTAAAAACGAATTATCAACTAATGCCGAAGCACTAAATGACTATCGAAAAAAGACAAAAATTTATAGTCTGGATGATGAAAGCACGTTGTTAAATGAGAAACTCACCAATTTGGATGCTGAAAAAGAAACGATTAACAGACAATTAAATTACTATTCCAATCTTAAAAACTATTTATTAACTAGTAGTTCATTTACTGATATACCCGCACCTTCCATTGCTGGGATT
>Ga0207906_1000291_pt1 | contig 23772 bp, 20 predicted proteins | sample LinPmetageLP37_FD_184050 | JGI IMG/M metagenome (GOLD analysis project Ga0207906, IMG submission 184050) | Marine viral communities from the Pacific Ocean - LP-37 (SPAdes) | ecosystem: Environmental > Aquatic > Marine > Oceanic | place: Pacific Ocean | collected 2010-06-16 | reverse complement strand
AATCCAATCAATTCAATTTTATAATTGACTGATAGTAAATATAAAATCACTAATGTTATTATGCTGAGTAAGCTAAATGATATTAAACAGAAAAAATAAACATTAACGATTACCTTCTCTTTATCACATGTTCCCTCAAGAATAAATTTATAAGCAGCCTCGCCAATTTGAAGAGTTGCAATCGGTGCGAATATAAAGCATGTCATCATTACTAAATCATAAAAACCCAACTCTTCTAAGGTCAAATAGAATGAATATATTGGGAATAAAAATAGGATTATGAATTTAGCACCTATCCCTCCAATACCATAAATTAGCAATTTTGAAAGAAAGCTCTTGTTTGTAACACGGGAAATAGTCAAATATAATCTCTAGTGAGTGCTATAAGTTTTTAGATCTTTGCTGCGTCGTAAATCAACTCCATATACCCTTTGTATCAATTATATTTGAAGAAGGCATGCGTCCGCTATCCTTGAATAACTTGTGATCAACTAGCAATACGTGAATATCCGCGTTATCTATGGCATATTCAAAAGTTGTTAATTTAAGCATATTTAATTCATTAGGTAATTTAACTATATTAGGCTCAACAGCTAGCGTTAGGCCGCTATGCATTGCGGAAATTGCTTTCACTATAGACAATGCAGGGCTTTCTCTTAAATCATCTATGTCTGGCTTAAAGGCTAGTCCATAAAATGCTATCGATATGTCTTTGGCCACCTTGGTCGAGTTAGAGATTAATAAGTCAGCAATTGCGAGTTTTATCTTATTCACAACCCAATTAGGCTTTATATCATTTACTTTTCTAGCGACGTGGATTAATTTAGCTTCTTCTGGTGTTTTAGAAACTATGAACCAAGGATCCACCGCAATACAATGGCCTCCGACACCAGGCCCCGGCTGTAATATATTGATACGCGGGTGTCGGTTCGCCAAAGAAATCAGCTCCCAAACATCAATATCCAGCTTGTCACAAATCATCGATAGCTCATTAGCGAAAGCTATTTGCACGTCGCGACAACTATTCTCAGTCAACTTTGCCATTTCCGCTGTACGTGCATTCGTTATTACACACTCCCCCTTAACAAACGTTTCATAAAGCTCTATTGCAGCAGCGGAACACTTACTCGTCATGCCACCTATAACTCGATCATTTTCTACTAACTCTCTTACAACGTGCCCTGGTAGTACACGCTCGGGACAATGTGCGACACGAATATCTGATAATTCCCCCGCCACTTGAGGAAACGTTAAATCCGGTCTTGCCCTCGCTAACCACTCGGCCATTTGTTCCGTCGCGCCAACTGGTGACGTAGATTCCAATATGACTAAATCACCTTTTTTAAGAACAGTTGCTATAGCATTAGCAGCTGATTTTATATATTTTAAATCTGGAGCAGGTATGTCATTTTCATTATTGGTGGCTAAAAAAGGGGTCGGCACAGCTATCAAAAAAGCATCTGCTGGCTTAGGCGTTGTTGTTGCCATTAAATACCCTTCTTTAACGGCTGCATGAACTATCATATCTAAGTCAGGCTCTACAATGTGAATTTGACCTTTATTGATAGTTTCTACAACGATTTCATTAAGATCGACTCCAATTACTTTTAGCTTTCTAGAAGCAAACATCGCTGCTGTCGGCAGGCCTATATAGCCTAAACCAATAACTGAAATTGTTTCAAATGACATATTTTCCTTTACTCTTTTTCAAGTTTTCTCCGATATTTAATATCGAAGGTTATAATTTATTTAGTTTGTGGTTATTAGACTAGGGAGAATAACAAACAATCGAGGAAGACATAAATTATCAATGCAGTTTACATTATTAATTATCCGCTAATGCATCTAAAATGCGCTCACATGCGAGCCCATCCCCATACGGATTATGAGAGAAACTCATTGCGTTATAGGCATCATCACTATCCATTAATTCGTTCAGTGCTAACGTGATGGCTTCGACATTGGTTCCAACCAATTTTACCGTCCCGGCTTCAACCGCTTCAGGGCGCTCAGTAGTATCCCGCATGACCAATACGGGCTTACCTAAACTTGGCGCTTCTTCTTGAATCCCCCCAGAGTCAGTCAAAATAATATGGGAACGATTCATCAGATAAATAAATGGTAAATATTGTTGCGGCTCTATTAGGAAAATATTTGCTATCCCCTCCAATATGCGATTAACGGGTTCGCGTACATTAGGGTTTAAATGCATTGGATATAATATTTGTGCGTTAGGATATTTTTTAGCGGTAATCGATAACGCTTCACAAATACGCTCGAAACCGCCACCAAAACTTTCTCGTCTATGACCAGTAACCAAAATCAGTTTTTTCTTAGCATCTAAAAATGAAAATTGTTTAGACATAGACTGATTAACTACGCTATCTGATTCAATTTTACTTTTAATCATCAATAGAGCGTCAATAACAGTATTACCAGTTACAAAAATCCTGTCTGAAGGACATCCTTCTTTCAGAAGGTTGTCCTTCGATGTTACCGTGGGCGCAAAGTGATAATTCGCTAATGCGCCGGTCAACTTCCTATTCCCTTCTTCAGGCCAAGGAGAATATATATTTCCAGTTCGAAGGCCCGCTTCCACGTGGCCTACTGCGATCTGTTCATAATACGCAGCCAAACTAGCTGCAAATGTAGTAGCAGTATCTCCGTGTACTAAAATCATGTCCGGTTTAAATTCAAGTAAAACAGCTTTCAACTCGATGAGGATTCGCGAAGTAACGTCATTTAACGTTTGACCCGTTTTCATTAAGTTCAGATCATAGTCAGGAATAATTTCGAACAACTGTAGCACTTGATCTAACATTTCTCGATGTTGAGCAGTCACACAGACTTTTGAGTCGAAACGTTTATCGTTAGTTAATGCGTGTACAAGTGGGGCCATTTTTATGGCTTCTGGTCTAGTACCAAAAATTGTTAATATTTTCATAAAGAGCTCAATTACGAATATTTGAAGTGTCTAATAAACACCAAAATGGTTGATAACATTCCACCCAAAAGAAGACCAAGCAGCACAATTAAAGCCCTATTCGGTTTAAATTTCAGTTCAGTTATCAAGGCTGAATCGATTGTTTTAAATACGTACTCGTCGCGTACTTCAGCAAACATTAACGTTTTCGCTTGCTCTTCTATCAATTGGTAAAGCAACGTTTTCTGTTCAACTATATTGGTTTTGCTTATCTGTGATTGAAGGTAGGAAATACTGCGTTCCGCTTCTTCCTTATCTCGAAATTTCATTACGGCGTTAATATCTTTCACTAACCAATCGACCCATTTCTTTGCCACATAAGGCGAGTAGTGCTCTACACTAATATTGACCAATCCGTTATCTGCAACCTTCACAACTGAAAAATGTTCACCGAATTCTCGTTTTGCTTCTTGCATTGAAGGTTCAACTTTTTTAGGTGGCTTAATCTTTCTAACCCACTTTCCTTCTTCAGAAGAATAAATTTCTTCATCGTAAACAACAGTATTTGTCGTCATGTCCCACTCTTTTACTGCCATAAGGTCAGGAAGAATATTGTGCTTTTCGGCAAACTTTGCAAAAAACTCGCGGGATTTAAGTATCTCTATCGCAAGTGCAGTTTTGTCGGTTTTACCGCCACCTAGATTTACTCCAGCAAGAGATGCTAGGCCCCCTAATTGACCAGAAAGCCCTGATAATCCTCCTTGCTGATCGGAATCCGCAGGGGCAAGTAGAGCTTCTGACTTATATATATTTGGTAGGCTTAAAGCGTAAAAAACGGATGCCACTGCAAATATTGTGGTAATCGCAATAATTAGCCACTTACCGCGCCAAATTACATTCCATAGCTCTCGTAAATCTATTTCGTCATCATTGTTTTGCGCCTGAAACATGTCAGGCGATATCGCTACGTATTGAACCTTGTCTTTTTCTGGCGTGTTACTTTTCGTATCAGTCATTTCTATTACTCAAATTTCTCATTTAACAAGTTAAAGATTGCCAATTGCTATCAACGCAATCGCTGACTGATAGGCTATTTGGGTAATGGTTTGCCATAAGCCTAAACGCTCGTAGTTGGTGACATCACGAGGTACCACTATGGTGTCGCCTGGCTCTAACACTGTCTCACTTGAACTAAACCAGAATGATGTTTCAGGAATGGTCACTGAACCATCAGCCTTAACGATGTAAACATCACCCATGTCGGCGCGGTCGGTTTCACCACCAGAGTTAGCTATATATTGCTCGAGTGTTTTGCCGTATTTAAACATATGGGTTGACGGTACAAATACCTCACCGACTACTGAAACCGAAGAAGAAATATTAGGCACAAACAGTTTGTCGCCGTCTTTAAGTGATAAATCAGCTGTGGGGTTACCTGCTATGATTTGCGGCATATCAATCACTAAGCGACCCACGGGCTCGACCTGCAGTAGTTCATCCAAAATTAATTTGGCTTCTTGATAATCAATAGTTTTAACATTTTGACTACCAGATAAATTTGTTGAAGCAATTTGCTGACGCAAGTTCTCTACTGACTTGTCTAGGTTTTCACGCTCACGCTGTTTTAACTCTTCACGAGTAAACACTACTGCCTTGACGGTTGCTTCTTCAGTTAAGCCACCTGCACGCTCAATTAACTGAGCAAGCGTTTCGCCTTTTTTGATTTGATAAACCCCAGGGAATACGACCTCGCCCACCAGCTCTACTTTTTTGTTTTCGTGCCAATCAGGCGTGCGTAACACATTGAGCGTGTCTTTACTTTGCAGGGCGATGTTGCTGTTACCGAGCATTGAATCTATTAAATCAATCTGTATGTGCTCTATGCGCAGCGCATTGCTGCTGTCTAAGCTCGTACGCGATATTTCAGCTTTTTGTAAATAAGCCGATTCTAGCAAGCCACCGCCGGCTAAAATTAGGTCGCGCACAGTCGCGTTCTTCTGTACTGGGTAAACACCAGGGAATTTTACTTGCCCAGTAATTTCAACCAATTTCATTGGCGAGCTCTGTGTACTCTCGTTTTGTAAACGCTCAATAATAGGCGCTAACAGTTCTTCACGAGACAGATACTTCGTTTTCTCTAAAATCAAATACTTTTCTGTGAAGCTGGCTAAATCTAATTCTTGTAAAAAGTTAGCTTTGTTATCTTCATTGTTTTCGTCATCCATGGTGCCTTTGTTATTTCGTGAATTACTTGCAGCACTTTGGTCGCGTAACGTATTTTCAAATTGCGGGTTTTGCGTATTGCTTGTTGCTTGGCCGTTAGCCCCACTTTGCATAGGTATATTGTTTACGTACTGCGTACCTTGCTTTTGTTGGTTCGTCGCACGCTTAGAGTCATTCCCCTTCTTTTCACCTTGTTTGTCGCTCTCTTCAGGGTCTACGGGAGTAAAACGGTTAAAAAATACGACTTTATCGAATGCATTCAATTCAACATCAGTTTCACCAGAAAGTACTTTAGCTGGCTCAAATTGAATAATGTCACTCTGGCGCGCAAATTTAGCCCCGCGCATGATCAAGGCATAGTCAACGTCTGTTGTGCCCATCAAGCTATTACGATTAACCAGATCAGATAACATCAATCCTGGGCGCCATTGGGTCAAGCCTGGGGTAGCATAAGCCCCCATTACCACAACCGCATTATTAAACTCGTTACCCGCAGCGGGTACATTAATAAAGTCACCTGCTGCTAGCTTTAGCGAGCGCCCTGCTCTGTCTTGCATATTGACAGTTTTCACTTCAAAACCGTCACTGGCTGTACTACGTGCCACTTGTAAGCTTTTAGCCGCTGCTGTCGGTAATAAACCACCAGCAATGTTTAACATGCTAGCCATGGTGTCGTTGTCTTTGGCTTCGTAAATAGCGGGCCGTCGAACCTCACCGTCAACGCTTACTAACTTTTTCACAATAGGGATAAAGATCACATCGCCCTGTTGCAAGCGCATGTCTTTGCTTGTGTCACCAAATACCAGTAAATCGTACAAGTCAAATTCGGTGACTGTTTTGCCGGCGCGCTTCAGCTCAATGTGACGTAACGAGCCCACATCGTTAATGCCGCCACTTGAAAACAACGCATTGGTAATGGTTGATAACGCACTAACTGTATATGCGCCTGGTTGATACGCCTCACCCACCATATAAACTTGGATAGTACGAAGCTCGCCCATACTGATGTTTGGCGTAACACCAATAACCTGTTCACTGTAACGCTGGGTTAATTGCTGTTTAAATTCGTTGTAGCTTAGCCCTGCTGCATTCATCGGGCCTAAGTCTGGCACTTCGATAACGCCTTCATTGTTTACTTGCAATGAATGTTGTTCACTCACTTTGCCGAATAGTTGCACGCGAATAGTGTCACCAGGGCCCAAGATATAATCGGCAGGTACAGGCAAATTAGTAGGAGGTGCAAAAGAGGCTGTCGCCGTTGATGAGTCGAACAAATCGTAGCCGAATGGCTTTAATTCTTTGGTTTTGTTTTTATTCGCACTTTGCTCAGCGAGACGCGCAGCAATTTCGTTGTCGTCAACGTAGCGGTTAACTTGGCTTTCAGGCTGTACTTCTACGCTACTATTACTTCCCCCTGAAAGGTTTAAGTCAGATAAATCAATACCCATTTGCCGGGCAAGCGCTTCTTGCTGTGCTTTTGGCATGCTTTTAAATTGCTCAATTTGTTGCGCAGACGGCGTAACGGCGTTCACTGGCGCGACAAACATAAACGCAAGCAATGCGATTATCTGAAAATTAAACGTTCTTAACATACTGCTATCCCTGTGGGCCTCAGAAGGTTGAAATCTGTACTATTGTGCCAAATAAATGGGGCAGCATGATATATGATTTGCTTATTGAGTGAAATGGTTAATTTAGACTATGGTTTTAGTCACAATGAACGGAGGGTTGTATATCTTTAGTGTTTAAATTTTAGCGTACACAGTTACAATTTGACCGCGAAATAACCCTGCAACCTAATGGATTAAGTCAATAAGCCATGATTAAGAGTCAGGTTCTTTGTTGGCACTCCCTCCTAGGCAGTGCATACATCCCTTTACAACTCATTCCGTACTTTCAATGCTAAAACTCTATACCCGCACACATTTGCTCGGCCGAAGTGGTTCGCAGACTGCTGAAAAAACGCGCCGCAAACATATATAAGCGCTAATAGTGAAGGAATAAATACAGCCACATTGTACAGCCTTTCTTGTCTTCATCCCTTAGCTCTAGTATAAACGTGGCTGAAAATCGTTAACTACCGCTAGAGTAGTCGGCAAAAACAATAATCAAAAACCAGACGGTTCAGCATCTTTCATTCCTGTTCCTTTTCTACCAGAAAGACGCTAACTAGGTTTACGGCAGGTAATATGACAACCAAAATAAAAGATTTCTTAGGCCAACCAGGGGGCCTTTCTACCCTATTTTTTACCGAAATGTGGGAGCGCATGAGTTATTACGGCATGCGTGCCTTGTTAGTCCTTTTTATGACCGCAAGCATCCAAGAAGGTGGCTTGGTCATTACGGTGGCATCTGCTACCGCGATATACGGTTTGTACACCGGCGCCGTTTATTTTATGGGGTTACCCGGCGGCTGGATAGCTGACCGCCTAATTGGCGGGCAACGTGCGGTTTGGTACGGCGGCGTAATCATCATGTGTGGCCACATTGTGTTGGCTATTCCTAACAATTCTACTTTTTTCGTTGGTTTGGTACTTGTTGTGTTAGGTACGGGCCTTTTGAAGCCAAATATTGGCGCTATGGTCGGCCAGCTTTATGCTGATGACGATGATCGCCGTGACAGTGGTTACACACTGTATTATCTGGGTATCAACCTTGGTTCCATCATTGGTTATATTGTTTGCGGTTATTTACAAGTTGAAATGGGTTGGCACTGGGCGTTTGGTGCAGCTGCAATTGGTATGGGTATTGGCTTAATTCAGTATCGCATGACCATTTACAAACTTGATGGCGCTGGGGCGCAACCTATGGTCACTATGTCTGCGAAGGCTACAAAACGCTCTTGGCAAATCATCGCTGCAGCCATGATAGGCCTCGCCGTATTAACGTTTTTGATGATCAGCGGTCAGCTTAGTTTTGACCCAGTCACTATGGCGCAATATGTTGCCATTGCTATTACTGTTGTGTTCTTAGCATATTACGCAGGTGTGTTTTTCTTCGGTAATTTAGACGGCAATGAAAAACGTAGTTTAGGGGCACTATTTTTGGTTTGTTTAGCTTCTATCTTCTTCTGGACAGGGTTTGAACAAGCGGGCTCATCGCTCAACTTATTCGGCCGTGATTACACTGAGCGCATGTTAGGCGATTTCGAAATCCCGACAGCTTGGTTCCAATCTGCCAACTCTTTTTTCATCATCATTTTGTCACCGTTTTTCGCCGCCTTATGGATAAACTTAGCAAAACGCATGTTAACGCCTTCATACGGCCTGAAATGTGCAGTTGGCCTTATCATTATGGCAACAGGCTTCTTGGTGATGTTCTTTGCTGCGCAAGCCGCTGCTACCGGTTTACGCGTTGCACCATACTGGTTAGTAGCTACTTACTTCTTACATACAGTCGGTGAGTTATGCTTAAGCCCTGTTGCGCTAGCAGCGGTAAGTAAGCTTTCACCTAAACGTTTTGCAGGTCAAATGATGGGCGTTTTTGTATTAACCTACTCTATCGGTAACGTTATCGCTGGCTTACTGGCTGGTAACTTTGATCCGAATAAAGTGGAAGATATGCCTAATTTGTATCTTCAGATCAGCTTATTCACTATTGCTATTGGTATCGTTATTTTCTTACTTAGCTTTAAAACGAAAGCGTGGGAAAAGCTAGCTGAACATAAGCGAGCTTAATTGGCGAAGCAGGTCAACAGACCAGCAGACGAATAGCCGTTCGCCAGTGGCGAAAGAATTAATAATATAATACTATAAATAGCGCCTACCTGTTCTCATACAGCTAGGCGTTTCTTTTAGATAAGCAAGAGTAAAATGAAGATCTATTTTTCATCTAGAGACATACCAAATATCGCCCACTTACCACTTACTGAGCGGTTAGCGGCTATTCAAAAAGCGCAAAACAGGCTAACAGGGCCTGAAAAACTTTTGCTCAACGTTTTAAAGTTAGCAGTACTCTTGCCTATCTTTATTCTAATATTTAGAAGCACCGAAAGCTGGTATTCGTTGCTTTGGGCGGCATTAGTAGCCGCCTTATATCCTCTTGTGCTCAGGCCAATACAATACAGCTTGTGCGCGAAATACATTCCCCCAATTGACCACCAAGGAGAGTAACCCAATGCAAACAATTTTAGTAACAGGCGGCGCTGGCTACATTGGCAGCCACACGGTTTTACAGTTGTTGGAAACCAACAACAAGGTGGTTGTGCTGGACAACTTATGTAATTCCTCTCCCGAGGCGCTAAAGCGTGTCGAAGAGCTAACGGGTAAGCAGGTTACCTTTGTTGAGGGTGATATTCGCGACGCTGCCACGCTAGATGCGCTATTCACTGATTACAGCGTTGACTCCGTCATACACTTTGCTGGCCTTAAAGCCGTTGGTGAGTCAGTTGAAAAGCCGCTGATGTACTATAACAATAACGTGTATGGCACCTTGGTATTATGCGAATCAATGGCTAAGCACAATGTCAAAAGCTTAGTGTTTAGTTCATCTGCTACTGTTTACGGTGACCCAGTGGAACTTCCCTTACATGAAGGTTTACCCACAGGTCAACCGACTAATCCGTACGGCCAATCGAAATTAATGGTCGAATTAGTATTACGTGATTTATATAAGTCAGACAATAGTTGGAATATCGCAGTGCTGCGTTACTTTAACCCAGCAGGCGCACATCCATCTGGGCGTATCGGCGAAGATCCAAACGGTATCCCTAACAATCTAATGCCGTTTATTACGCAAGTGGCTACCGGTAAACGTGAATATTTGTCTGTTTTTGGTAATGACTACGACACACCTGATGGCACCGGAGTACGTGATTATATCCACGTTGAAGATTTAGCTGCAGGCCATCTTAAAGCACTCGAAAAATTACAAAGTGATGTTGGCTTAGTTACCTACAATCTAGGTACTGGCCAAGGGTACAGCGTAATCGATATGGTCAAAGAGTTCGAAAAACAAAGCGGGCAAACCATCGCCTACAAATTCGTTCCGCGCCGAGAAGGTGACGTAGCGGCCTGCTACGCAGATCCGAAACTTGCCAGCGAAGCCTTAGACTGGAAAGCAGAAAAAGGGCTAGCCGATATGTGCAGAGACTCTTGGAACTGGCAATCAAATAATCCGAACGGGTATAATACCAATCCGCATTAATAAGTGACCGCCTCAGAATGCGTCCAGCGGTTTTTGATTAAGGCGTCGCTATGTAGTAATGGTTGTTCCCTTTCAAATAGTGAGAACGCAGAGCAAAAGTCGCTGGGGCATTCCTTGCAGGCAAGTTTTAAAAGGGCTTACACTGCGTTGCATGACTTCGAAAGAGAACAACTATTCATTCACTCATGCGCCTTGTTTAAGCCCTTTTAAACTCTCGCTGAGTCATCACTTATTAACGTGGAATGGTATAAGTAGCATTCTCCAAACCAATACAACGAAAAAGCCCGATTAACCTAAGTTAATCGGGCTTTTTATTATAAAGTTTGTTAAGTCTTAACCGCTATTCGAGGCTATTTAAGTAAGCATCAATATCATCTTCTAATGCTTCTTCTTCTTGCGTTTTTTCAACCTTGCCGTCTTTCACTTTAAACTCTAAGTTTTGGAAATAAGCATTCTTAACAAAGCTGTAAGGATCAGCAGATTGATTAAGTTGTTGTTCCTGAGACATTAAAGCGGCGCGGCTTTCAAGTACTTTGATACCTGTTCGAAAAGCTGCAAAATAAAAATTAAGCGCATCTAACGGTGTATAAGATGTATCGACTACATCACCCACGCCGCTTCGAATATCGTTAGGACCTAAAGCAGGTATCATTAAATAAGGCCCGGTACCTACGCCCCATTTCCCTAATGTTTCACCAAACTCTTCTTCTTTGCGTGTTAAGCCTAACTCGGTGGCTACATCAATTGTGCCTAATAGCCCCACGGTCGAATTCAATAAAAAGCGCCCAAGGCTGATCAACATGCCATCTAACTTACCTTGCAGTAAGTTATTTAAAGAGTTTGAAGGTTCTTCAAGGTTTAATGCTGCGTTAAATAAACCGGTACGCGCAAACTGCGGCGTGTAGTCAACATAAACGACTGTGACAGGGCGTAGAACGTAGTTATCAAGGATGTCATAGTTAAAATCCCAGAATGTGCGGTTAACCGACTCAAACGGATCTTTCGGATCGTTATATTCGCTTGCTTGCTCATCGGTATTGCTACTTGATGCGCAGCCGCCCAAGGTTAATAACACAAAAAACAGTGCACCTATCTTCGCCTTATTCACGGTAATTCCTCATTAATTAATATCGTTTGTTGTGTATTTTCAGCTTCGTTAAGTGTCACTTCTAACGTTCCTTGTAAATCACCGCTTGCTTCCATAACGTTTCCAGTGCGAGATATTTTAGCCACCAAGCGTACCTGTGATAATTGCGACAATTTTAACGTCGGCATAACTGAATTGCGGTCCGACAATTCAACGCTCACGGGTAAATCACCTAACGGCATTTTCACCACGGCAGCGGGCATTCTACTCTCACCATTTGCATCTTGAGCGAACACAAACAAATAGCCATCTTGTGGTATTTTGCCTGTTAGTGAATCATCTAACCTAACGTTAACGGTCACCAGCACTGGCGTGCTGCCCTGTTCATCTGTTAAAGGTGCGCCCTGCTCAAGCAACTCGGGAGCTGCGGGTTCATTTCCTTCTAACTGCGCTATTTGCGCTTCAATTGAAGCGTAAATCGGGGCATCTTCAGGTACGAACGCTTTCAATCGCTGCCATGTGTTAATCGCAAGCGTTTTATCACCTTGCTGAGTAGCAGCCATCGCTAGCATACCTAGTGCGCCAGTGTTTTGAGGGTCTAACTCTAATATGTGATTAAGGTGCATCTTAGCTTGAGCGAGATAACTCTCTTGATTCACCATTAACAATACCTGGCTGTAACTGGCGAGCGTTTCAATATTATCTGGCTCAATGGCAAGTGCACGTTCAAACGAGTCCATAGCGCTTTCAATATGATTAATAGCAACATATACACGCCCGAGAAGCGTCCAGCCAATGGCATCGTCATCAGAGCCGATCAGCTTTGTTCTTAAACCCAATGCAAATTTCTCTAGATCCTGCTCGGTGACTGACGCATCCCCTTGAGTGACAATACGCTCGGCTAATTCAGGTAACTTTGCTTTTGCATCTTGCCAATTCTCAAGCGCACTCACATTATTAACTTGCCAATACAAAACCGCGACACCAACAACACTCAGTATCCCGCCAATAAGTAAAACACCGCGAGCAGATGTTATTTTCTGTTGCGCTTGTTCTTGCTCATCTAGTAACGCAATCTTCAAGTCTTTCTCGGTTTCAAGCCGGTCTTCGTGACTTAACAAGCCCTCACGCTCTTCACGTTCAAGTTCATTCAAACGTTGGCGAATAAGCCGCGTGTTTGTTAGCGTATCCTGACGCTTACGCCCTTCAAAAATCCAGGGAAATACAACAATGCCAATGGCCAAAGCAAACAGAGCGATACCCGCAATCCAAAATACGCTCATTTGTCTTCCTCCAACAACTTCTCTGCTGCTTCAAGCTTTGCGTTATCTTGCGTCACTGGCTTTTGCTGACGACTTCTGATCACAAGTACAATACCGATGAATACGAATATCAGTGGCAATAACCATAACCAAATTGTGGTGGCATTCACTGGCGGCTGGTAATAAACAAAGTCACCGTAGCGCTGCTTCATGTAATCGATAATTTCCTCACGAGACTGCCCTTCATTTACCAGCTGGTATACTTTTCGTCGTAAGTCAGCTGCAATCATGGCATCAGAATCAGCAATATTTTGGTTCTGACACATAGGGCAGCGTAATTCTTTGGTTAATTCAAAGAACAATGCACTTTGGGCATCTGTTTCAAATTGATAGGTCTCTTCACTGGCCGACGTGTATGCACTAAACAAGGCAAATGAAAGAAAGATTAGAGCTTTAAAACGCATCATTCCGCGATTAACTCCTGATACACAGATGCAAACTTGTTCTGCCACACTCTAGGGTTAATATCGCCGATATGGTGTAAACGCACCTTACCTTGCTTGTCTATTAAAAAGGTTTCAGGTGCACCAGTTACCCCTAAATCCAACGACAGATCGCGCTTCACATCAAAAATATTGTACGCATAAGGGTTACCCAACTGACCGAGCTTTTGCTCTACTTCCTGCTGTACTCGCTCAACCGTTTTTATCCCGAAGTCGGGGTCAATGTCCTGATCGTAATACAAACCGACTATGTGTTTTCCTTCGTTTTTAAGTTGCTCTAAAAATGGAATTTCCACGGCACATGTAACGCACCATACACCCCATACGTTCAACAACGTGACCTTGCCTACGAATACTTCGGTTGTGTAGGTAAGATCCGTGTTCATCAAATCGGGCAATACAAAACTAGGTACGGGTTTGTTCAGCAAGGTCGATTCGTGTTCTCTGGGGTCGCTAAACAACCCTTGAAATAAGAATATCGCTAAGCCCACAAATAATATTAAGGGCAATACGAATAATGAAATCTTTCTCATTATTGAGACTCCACTGCATCTTGAGAAGCTGACGCTTCTACTGAGTTCATTTTTGCTTTGTTTTTCACGGCTTTTTTGCTCGCCATCGCTTGCATGCGGTAGCGCTTGTCAGATATCGACAAAATACCACCAAAGCCCATAATAAAGGCTCCAGCCCAAATCCAGTTTACAAATGGTTTTACGTATATACGTAACGCCCAGTCTCCGTCATCAAGTTGTTCGCCAAGAGCAACAAATAGGTCACGGTGGATATTCGAATCTATCCCTGCTTCGGTCATAACATTACGCTGAACGGTATAAATACGTTTTTCAGCTTCTAAATTCGCAACGACTTCTCCGTCTTGTTTTGCCACTACATGTGCTTGATAACCTGTATAGTTTGGCCCTTTAACATTGCTCACACCGTTGAAGGTGAAGTCATAGCCCATCAGTTGCACCGTTTCGCCATAGGCCATACGCACGTGCTTTTCTTGATTGTAATTGCTCACCAAAGTGATACCCATAATACTCACAGCAAAGCCCAAGTGACCGACTACCATGCCCCAATGGCTGGGGGTAAGCTTGCGCAGCGCGGAAAAAATCGGTTGCTGAGACAGCTTTTTATCAGCATTAATGCGTTGGTGTATTTCCATGATGGTTGTCACCACAATCCAGAACCCCATCACCATGCCCAGCGCCGCCATGTAAGACGTTTGCTCGAAATTTGCTGTGACTAATACGGCGGCAGACAAGCTCAGTCCGAAGGCGAGCAATAACTGCTTATATAGCGCTGACGGTTGTTGGTTTTTCCAACGAGATAAAGGCCCAATGCCCATAAGCAGCACAAATGGCACAATTAAATAGCTAAACATTTGATTGAAAAAGGGCGCGCCAATGGAGATAGAGCCCAAGCCAAGTTCTTTATGGACTAAAGGCAGCAGCGTACCTAACAGCACTACAAGACAGGCAGCGCTTAAAAACACATTGTTACCTGCGAGCATAACCTCGCGTGAAAACAATTGATAACGCCCTGCTCCTTTTAGCTGTGGTGCACGTAATGCAAACAGCAATAAAGAGCCACCTATTACCACCACCAACAAGCCAAGAATAAACATACCGCGGCTTGGATCACTGGCAAAGGAATGCACTGATACCAAAATACCTGAGCGCACTAAAAACGTTCCAAGTAGGCTTAGTGAAAATGCTGCAATCGCCAGTAATACTGTCCACGATTTAAATACTTTACGTTTTTCGGTCACCGCCAAGCTGTGCATTAAAGCTGTGCCAACAAGCCAAGGCATAAACGAGGCATTTTCGACAGGATCCCAGAACCACCATCCGCCCCAACCAAGTTCGTAATACGCCCACCAACTGCCTAATGCGATCCCTACGGTCAGAAACGACCATGCAGCAATCGTCCATGGGCGAGACCAGCGCGCCCAGGTTGAATCTAACTGCCCAGAAATCAACGCGGCTAAGGCGAACGCGAAGGCGACAGAAAACCCAACATAGCCCATATACAACATAGGCGGGTGAATGATCATGCCAAAGTCTTGCAACAGCGGGTTTAAGTCACGTCCGTCAACGGGGTAGAACGGCAACAACACATCAAACGGATTCGAAGTGAGTAGCATAAATAAGTAAAAGCCGATGGCGACCATGCCAAGAATAGACAACACACGGGCGACCATTTTCAGCTCTATTGCTTTACTGAATAAGGCAACAGCCACAGTCCAAATTGAAAAGATCATCACCCACAGCAAAAACGAACCTTCGTGCCCGCCCCACACAGCTGTGTATTTATAAACAAGCGGTAATGTACTGTTAGAAGTACTCGCCACATACGCTAGGCTAAAGTCATCATGCACAAATGCCCAAGTTAAACAGATATAAGCAAACAACGTAAAGGCGAACATACCAATGGCGAGAGGTTTAGCCATTTGCATCAGTTTTAAGTGGTCTTTTTGTGCGCCCCACAAAGGATAAATAGCGAGCGATATCGCCATTAGCAATGCTAAAACAAGAGAGATATTTCCTAGCTCAGCAACCATATTAACCGCTCACTTTTGGTGTTGAGTATGCTTGTTCAGGCTTTACGTGCTTGATGCCTTTCATTTTTTCAGCCAACTCTGGGGGCATGTATTCTTCATCGTGTTTTGCCAGCACCTCATGCGCTTCAATATGATTCGAAGCCGTCAATACGCCAGTGGCAACAATACCCTGCCCTTCACGGAATAAGTCAGGTAATAACCCTTGATAACTGACGGTCACCACTGGCCCTGTGTCTACTAAATCAAAACTTACCGCCAAGCTGTCATTGTCACGCTTTACAGAGCCGGGAACCACCATACCGCCAATACGTAAGCGCTGGCCTACTTGCGGTATCTCTTTCACCTGGCCTATTTGTTTGCCATCAATCACTTCTGAAGGGGTGTAAAACAGATCAATATTTTGACTCAACGCATATAACATTAAACCAATTGCCGCACCGATAACCAATACGATAGTGGAGATCACGACCAGGCGTTTTTGACGTCTAGGGTTCATTGTTTCATTTCCTCATTTCGTGGCGACGCTTGTGCCTCAGAATAACTTGATTTTACTTGGCTGGTTGCAGATGTTTTCGACGCTTTAATACGTACCTTTCGTGCTTGTTCTTTTTCGACGGCGTTAAACAACACTTTTTTCTGACGAACCGCTTCGAACGCAAGTATGCCTAAAGCCAACAAACTCACGCCAAAAGACAGCCACACGTAAAACCCGTAACCACCCATATCTACAAAAGCACTGAAACTTTCAAACTGCATATATTATTTCCCCTTCGCTTCGGCGACTAACGCTTGAACCCAAGGACGATGAATCTCGCGACGCAAAATTTCGTTCTGTAAGCGTCGAATAAATATCGCCGCCATCACCAGCGCCAAGCCTAGAATGCTAATCAATAACGGCCAAAGCATGTCAGGCGCAACAGAGGGCTTATCGAATTTAGTAATACTTGCCCCTTGATGCAGAGTATTCCACCACTCCACAGAAAAATGGATGATTGGCAAGTTCACCACGCCGACTATTGCCATCACACCTGCGGCTTTACCTGCTTGCTGCTTGTCTTCAAATGAGGCATATAAAGAAATAACCCCCAAATACAAAAACAATAAAATAAGTTCAGATGTTAAGCGCGCATCCCACACCCACCATGTTCCCCACATAGGTTTACCCCATGCAGCGCCGGTGAATAACGCAATAAAGGTGACGACAGCCCCAATGGGTGCTAACGCTATCATGGCCATAAAAGCCGTGCGCACCTGCCACACTAACCCAATAAACGCAGAAATCGCCATGGCACTGTATGCGCCCATTGATAAAATGGCGCTGGGGACATGAATGTAGATAATGCGAAACGAATCCCCTTGTTGGTAATCAGACGGAGCAAACAACAAGCCCCAAACCATACCCAAGGTAAATGAGATAAAAGCCGATACTACAAACCAAGGTAGTAAACGCTCACACAGCTGGTAGGCGTTTTGCGTTTTCGCGTAAGGATGTAACCATTTCCACATTAGTTCTGACTCACTCGTAATGCGTAAGCGATGGCAAAAGGCGCCAGCGCTAAAGAGATTAATAACATCGCACCAATAATGGCTAATTGTGCGCTGTAGGGTAATTGTAACGATGCAGCTTCAACTGCTGCGGTGGCAAAAATGAGCAAAGGAATAAACACCGGCAGCAAAAGTAGCGCCAATAACACACCGCCTCGGTTCAAACCAAGTGTTAACCCGACGGCTATCGCTCCCACTAAGCTTAATAAAGGGGTGCCCAGTAAAAGTGTACTCAATAGCGCCCAATACATGGGTTCAGTCAAATTCAGAAAAAGCGCTAACAACGGCGATAGCAACAATAGCGGTACTATACTCGTCAACCAGTGGGCCAACACCTTTACCAGCACAACTAACGGCAGTGGCGTAGCTGACAACATGATTTGCTCCAAAGAGCCATCATTGTAATCATCTTTGAATAGACGCTCCATGCCGAGTAAAGATGACAGAATTGCCGCCACCCAAATCACGCCAGGGCCCACTTTTTGCAAAGTTTCTGGATTTGGCCCAATTCCTAAAGGGAATAAACTGATCACCAATATGAAAAACATCATTGGCTGCATTAACTCAGAGCGCTGGCGATAAGCCAAAGCCAAATCCCTTTCGAAAACCGCTTTTAAAGCCATGCTCATATGCGGTACTCCAACTGCAGCTCTTTGGTTGGATAATCGACGTCCAGTGCCTGATGTGATGTCATCACCACACAACCACCTTGTTTCAAATGGGCAACAATTCTGTTGTTAAGCAGCGCTATTCCTTGTACGTCTAATGCGGTAAAGGGTTCATCTAAAATCCATACACGCGCTGCTGTTTGTAACCAAAATCGAGCAAGGGCAACTCGTCTTTGTTGGCCAGCGGATAAATGGCTTACGGTTACATCTTCTAGGCCAACTAAACCGAGCAGAGCTAAAACCTCATAGATCTCCGCATCATTATGCTCAACGCCATGCTGAGCGCACCAAAAACGCAGATTTTCTAAGGCGTTGAGGCTGCGATTCACACCCAATGCATGGCCAAAATACAGTAATTGCTGGTGATATTGTTCTCGGGATTTTATGATGTTTTGCTCTTCAAACAGCACGGCTCCCTCATCGGGACTGACGAGCCCTGTTAGCACCCTAAGCAAACTCGTTTTACCTGCACCATTTGGGCCTTTTATATACATCAACTCTCCGGCCGCTACAGAGAAACTTATCTCATTAAATAGCAGTCTATCACGCTTGGAAACGGATAATTGTTGGGCACAAAGTAACGGCAAAATGGTCTCTGAGTCGACAAAAAAACGCGGCGATAATATCACAGCGCGGCAATCTGGAATACTCAGAAAAACAAATAAGTCGTATCAATTCATGTACTAAAGATGCATTTATCTAGACCTAAAGAATGACCGGTATAAAATTATTATCTAACTTGATTTAATTAATGCGAATACCTAGAGAATATCGACGATAGCGCATGGAGATTGCAAGTAATACTAATTCCATTTACGAGCAATACCAATTCAATTAAATAGCCCTGAACGATTTCCGTCGTTGCTTACTTGCATGCTACATTTAAATTAATATTTTTCGCTTGCGGCCGATAACAACGATATGTCTGACAGCCCACCTATCCCCTCGAAGCAATCAGCCCATGTTGCGCCAACCCATTTGGCGCCAAAAGTGCAGCAATCTGATGCTGCTAAAAATGCTAAGCAATCAGCGCCCGAGGTGATAATTAAGCAGGTCTCCCCGACGCAGGTAAGTGTTCGCAGCTCAAATCAGGGTCAATCCGTTACTCTTGATTCAACTGATATTAAAGGACAAATCGACTCTAACCAGCGCTACAACGTCACAGTTACTAGCCGTTCTGTTGTATCGAGCGCGAATAACGCCAATGTTCGTGCGGACGTAACATTAAGCGCTGCGGCGAGTGCCAGTTCATCTGCAAGTACAGCCCCGCAACCCGCTGCAACATCAGATTCAACAGCGTCTTCTTCGGCCACGAAAGCAAACGCGGCGTCAAATTCAACGCCTCCGCCAGCGGCAACATTACCTCAACCTCAGAACGCGACAAAAGATAGCGCATATAAAGCTGCGAATACTGCAAAGACAAGCGAACAACTGACCAAAGCGATAACGGCATTGCAATCTCAATCGCCAACGGTGCAAAACGCTAGTCTAAGATCATCGCAAAGTGTGGCTGAGCCGCGCATAGCGGGCGGGAGTCATGCACTAACCTCGAATAGCAATATAAGCAGTACACTCCAATATCAGATAAATAAAGAGCAGGTTAATAAAAATCAGCTAACAAGCACGCCTGTTCTTGAGTTCAGCAAGGCGCAACCTCTAAACGCCAATATTGGCGAGCTCAATCGAACGATATCGAGCCAACAATTAGAAAGGATTTTGCGCTTACCACCGAGCCAATTTCAGGCAGCACGTATACCACCGTCACTCTTAACGACCCAGGCACAGGTAGTCAGTCAATCAGGCCAAACGTTAACGTTAAATTTTAACGTTCTGAAAAATCAGCAAAACCTGAGCCTAGCCGTTTCCCCAAGCACCCTCTTAACAATTAAGAACCAAGACACGGTGAATGTGCAATTAAAACCTGTAGGGAGCCACTGGCAGGTATTACTGAGTAACAAGGATACTGGCACTCAAAGTATTGCGAGTAAGACGGCCAATGAGCATATTGCGCCCGTTTTAAAACAATTGCTGGTAAATGGTGCATTGAGTTCGTCAGTACCGCTTAGCCAGCGCGCCGCAACTCAGACTGCGCTTACTTCACCGATTCCTAGCATAAACATAGATAGTAAGGTGCTAAGTAAGTCATTAAGCCAAGTACTTAAAACGGCTCCTAATCCTGACGGTGCCCCTCGTATTGACACAGCCAACCGCGCCCCGAGCGTTGCGTCATCTCAGCGACATTCGCCACAAAAGACACCAAGTAATACTGGTTTGCTTGAAGCGATACAGAACATTCCGCCCACTAAAATTTCGTTAGCCATCAATAAAGACGGCAGTGCAAATATACAAAATATGGATGCGCTATCAACTTCATCCCCGCCAGTTCAATTAAAAGTGACACAGCAAAATATCAGCAATGTATTGGCGCTTATAAAAACCTTAAATATCACTGTTGATCCCCAAACGCTAAAAGCATTAGCCAGTATGTCAGACGCGGCAAACAATGCTTTAGCGAAAGAAAATAGCGGGAGTAATCACCTAATTGATTCACCCTCACCTAAAGACTTTGTAGCGAAAAACAGCGTTTCAGCAGTTGCTTCGGTGCGCCAAGGTATCAGTAAAATAATTAATGCGCTGGGTGGCGAGAGAGCTCCAGAGGTAAAGAGCGCAAGCGCGATGTTAGGTAAAGGCATCACACCAGAGGTCTCAACAAAAGCGCTAGGCCCAAATCCATCGGCAAATCAAAACGCTAAGGTAGAACCTACAGTTGCTCAAGCCGAGTCTGTAAAAACACCAACGCTAGATAAATTAGAGCGTCGAGAAACAGTCAATATTGCCGCTCCTGAAATGACAGCAAAAGTGAAAGCTCAAGCGATAGAGGTATTACACACGTTACTGCGCGTGGTGCAAGCTAGAGCTGAACAGCCCAGTGAGTCGTTAAACAGATTGGCCAGCGCGCTCAACGATACCCAATTTATTGAAGAGCCTGCGGTTAAAAACATAAAAGAACAGGTATTAGAGCAAATAAAACAAAATATCCCTCAAGGTAAAGAACAAGACGCTGGCCAAATACGTCAGTTGTTGACAAACCAAGCGCTAAGCTTAAGTGCTACCCAAATTATTAGCCCCGTGGCCGGTCAAGGAATGTTGAGCGGGCTAGTGACCTTGATTCAAATATCATTAGCTTCTCGCTTCGCACGGAATCAGCCCCAACAGGGGGAAAAAGTGTCCCAAGGGCTTAATGCCCTGTTTAGTTCGGACCCAATCAGCTCTGCTGGTAAAACACAATCCAGCGCTCCAGTCAGTCCTAAAGGCCTGAGTGAATTTGCACAGTTAGAACAAAAACATCAAATTTTGCGTGAAATCAGCCGTTTTTTTGCTGGTCACCAAAGCAGCAAAATCAGTAACGCTGAACAGCTACTGCAAGGGCAAGACAGTTTCTATTACACCCTGCCCTCTGCTTTTGGTAATAAATTGCAAGACATCGAATTGTTGGTTAAGCGTGAAAATGACACTAGCAAGGATCAGCAGAATGAGGGCGCTGCAAACAGCCGAATTTGGCATCTCACTATGAAGCTAAGCGCTGGGGACTTAGGCGAGTTATTGACCAAAGCTAAATTGCGTCAAGGTACATTAGAGCTAGACTTCTACACTTCTAATGAACAAACCAAACACCAAGTTATGAATTACTTACCCTTATTTAATAAGCGCCTGACTGCTTTGGGTATTGAGGTCACAAAAAGCCAATGCCAGTTAGGAAAAATTCCTGACACACTTCGCCAACGGCCTTATCAGTTATTGCAAACCCAAGTATAACCGTTCAGGACGAACCATTCGCTAAATACCATTTTAATAGGAATAATGTGACAGAGAACAAATCTAAAGACGCAAAAACAGCTAAAAGCGCGGTTGCCTTAAAACATAACGAAGGTGATAACAAAAACGCTCCACAAGTGGTTGCGAAGGGCTTTGGTGAATTAGCAGATGAAATTATCGCGCTAGCAAAACAAAGCGGAGTATTAATTCACGAAGATCCATACTTAAGTGAATTTCTCGCGAGTTTGGATTTAGGCCAAGAAATCCCTGAAGAGCTCTATCATGTCATCGCAGAACTCATTAGCTTCTCATACGTGCTACAAGGCAAGTTCCCTGAAAGCTGGGCGAAAGACTATAACAAGGTCTCGAAAAAGGTGTAATAAAAAGCCTATTTGTGACTTTTAAAGCTTCACTGAAAGGATTGTCCGCCATCCACGCAGCGTCACTAGAGAACGAGTAATACTTTATTGCAGACACAAAAAAAGCCGAACGTGTCGGCTTTTTTTACATTAAGTTATAACTAACTTATTTTTTGAATTTTCTGCTGAAGCTAAGACCTAGTAAACCTAGACCTAGGAAAGCCAAACCAGCTGGAGCTGGAACCGGACGACTAGCTAGACCGATAACGATGTTGTCGAACTCACCAGCGATACCAGTAGTAGAGATACGAACTCTATCGAAAGCATCAGCGAACGAGAAATCAATGTTAACATAACGGTTAGTTTCAGGGTCTGTTTGGTTACCCGCATTAGCAGCATTTGTTAAAGTTTCACCGTCAATTTCTGCAACCAAGTCATCCCCAGAGAAGAAGCTGAATGTGTTGTATTCATCAATCGAACCCCAGTAGAAACCAAGGTAAGTGATACCGAAATCACCTTGAGACGCTAAGAATGCAGTGTAGTCAATTTCAACCCAAGCAGGAAGATCACCACCAATAGCAGGAGTATGACCGTAACATGTATTGTCATTAGCTGGTGCCGCAGCGCCGTTATTTACGTCATCATTACGTACACCCAAGCCATCTGTACTTGAAGTTACAACAATACCGCTACCTGTACTGTTTACTGCACAACCGACACCAGCTGCACCAGCTGCATTGTATTCAGTTGTACCAGCAGGAGCACCGTCAAGCGCTGTAGCAGAATCAAACGTTTCAACGAAGAAGCCATTCGCGCCATCATTCATCGCGTGAGATGGGTCAGCAACGAAGTTACTAGTTAAACCAGAATCGTCACCAGCCATTTGTCCACCGAATGAAATAGACGCAGCGCTTGCTTGTGAGCTTGCTACGATTGCAAGTAGCGCAGCTGTAGAAACGAATTTTTTTGAACTAAAGAAGTTTTTCATAATGTATATCCCTCTAAACTAATTAATGTACCAGCGAAATTGATATTGCAAATAATACTGCTCGCGATTTATCACACTACCTGCTTGGCTAGATAAAAGCACTTAGCGTGCCAACATTAAAAAACACATATAAATCAGACGGTAATAAAATTTAGCTTATTCGTAATAAGTGATCTTGTAAATTATGCTGACAACAAATTTATCAATTTTTAATCACTTTAAACACGCATTAAGTCCGGTTAATAAAAAGGGCATATTAAACTTGCTGCTTTTTTAAAACTCATGTGCACCTTTGCTGCTAGTTACTTGCAAAGAGAAAACCAATCCTTTCGTATCTACTTTGAGTAGCCTTCTTATATAGCGGCGTATAGCCATATTCATTGGTCGACTATAACCTCAACATTCGAAGTGTAGATACAGATCTATTGTAGATGTGACATTTTTTGTGTCTTTCCACTACTTTGGCTAAAACAAAGCCACCTCTCATTTAGTAAAAAAACGAACTGTAACTCTGAGAATTGGTCGAGACTTCCTTTCTGACCCTTTTAAGCGATAAATGCTGAGTGTATTTATGTGCCTCATACATTTCTTGTACTAGCTCTTTAACAATTTACAATCCAAACAAAAAACCGCCTTACGGCGGTTTTATATTTTAGTGTAGAGAATGTCAGCCAAACATCACAAAGAGGC
>Ga0207906_1000290_pt1 | contig 23859 bp, 22 predicted proteins | sample LinPmetageLP37_FD_184050 | JGI IMG/M metagenome (GOLD analysis project Ga0207906, IMG submission 184050) | Marine viral communities from the Pacific Ocean - LP-37 (SPAdes) | ecosystem: Environmental > Aquatic > Marine > Oceanic | place: Pacific Ocean | collected 2010-06-16 | reverse complement strand
TTATCGATTTGAACAGCAGAACCTTCAAAAAACATCAAATGACAGACCCTTTTAAAATCAATCAAGAAAAGCTGGACCCAAAAATTGAATTTATCAACAAATTACTCCACTTACCGACCAGACACTAATTAAGAATTTAAAGGTTGTATTAAAAATACAAAAGATTAAACCTTAATTTATATTTATTATAAATACTTTAACAATAAAAAATGCTGAAGTTAATTTATAAAGCAGACTTAAACTGCTCTAAAAAACGCACATCATTTTCACTTAATAACCTAATATCACTAATTTGGTGAAGTAATAAGGCTATTCTGTCAATGCCCATTCCAAAGGCAAAACCAGAGTATTCCTTTGAATCTATCCCGCAGTTTTCAAGTACATTCGGATCTACCATACCACAACCCATAATTTCCAACCAACCAGTGCCTTTGGTCATTTTATAATCGGTTTCAGTCTCCAATCCCCAATACACATCCACCTCAGCACTTGGTTCTGTAAACGGAAAATACGATGGGCGCAAGCGTATTTTAGACTTCCCAAACATTTCAGTAGTGAAGTATTGAAGCGTTTGTTTAAGGTCGGCAAAACTAACGTCTTTATCAATATACAAGCCTTCCACCTGATGGAAAAAACAGTGTGACCGTGCCGAAATAGCTTCGTTTCTAAAAACCCGCCCAGGAGAAATGGTCCGAATGGGTGGTTTATTATTTTCCATATAACGTACTTGAACCGAACTGGTGTGTGTACGCAATAATATATCAGGATTGGTTTGAATAAAAAAAGTGTCCTGCATATCGCGTGCCGGATGATATTCGGATAAGTTTAATGCGGTAAAATTGTGCCAGTCATCTTCCATTTCCGGACCTTCACTCACATTAAAACCTATGCGGGAAAAAATATCAATAATTTGATTTTTTACAATTGAAATAGGATGACGTGCGCCTATTTGTATGGGCTCCCCAGGACGTGATAAATCACCGAAAACACCTTTGACTTCTTCTTTGCTTTCAAGTTCAGCTTTTAAGGCATTCACCTTATCTTCCGCTGTTTTTTTAAGTTTATTAATCACCTGACCAAATTCCTTTTTCTGGTCATTAGCAACATTTTTAAACTCGGCAAAATAGTCATTCAATAACCCTTTTTTTCCTAAATATTTTATACGGAATGCTTCAACCTCTTCTTTTGATTGTGCTGTAAACGCTTCGGCTTCCGCTATAAGTTCTTTTATCTTATCTATCATAACATCCTTAAAATGATGGCAAATTTAATGAAAATATCGTCATTACGAAGAGGAAACGACGAAGTAATCTGTTAAGAAGAATTCCAATTTCCACAGTAAATTAATAATTTACTTCGCAATGCCGTAAAAAAATTGGTTTGCGTTAGGGATTGAGCCATTGTTGGAGCTCTCCCAATTTTTCATTGGGAAGCGACTTGCGAAAGCCCGACCCTTGTGGTAACGCCCAAAAATTAATTGATATACTCAGTTTCAATAAAGTAGTTGACAATGGCTTCTTTCATTAAAACGCTTTGCTCTCCAGCTTTAAGAAAAGGCAATTCTTCTTTGGCTTTATAATGAGGCCAGCCTTCATCATCTACAAATTCAAGTTCATAATAACCATAAGGCAGCAGTAATTTACAAATGGCAATATGCATTAAATCAAGCTTTTGGTCCTTTTTAAACGTTCGGTCTAATTGCCCCAATTCTTGAACACCAATTAAATAAATAATGGCATCCAGATCTAAATTATCTCCATCTGCAAATTGATCGGATAACTTTTTGGTTACCAATTCCCATCGTTGTTTCAATTGTTCGTCTCTTGCCATATAAATTTTAAAAATGTAAAGTTACAAAGTAGATTGGTATCAAAGTTTTATATTTGTTATAAATCTACATATTTTGAGTATTTTAGATATTGCCTTATTAATCCTGCTTGTTTTAGGATTTGTCCGTGGTTTTACCCGTGGTTTTTTCGTTGAATTATCATCGTTGGTGGCTTTAATAGCAGGCGTATATGGTGCCTTTCATTTTAGCAATTTTGCCGCATCTTTTTTAAAAGAACGCGTAAGTTGGAATGAAAACACGGTTAATATTGCCGCTTTCGCCATAACCTTTATAATTATTGTTTTAGCCATTTCCTTAGCTGGGAAAGCTTTGACTAAAATAGCGGATTTTGCTATGTTAGGCCTTTTAAACAAACTTCTGGGTGCTCTTTTTGGTGGTTTAAAAGCAGCCTTAATACTAAGTGTCATTTTGATAGTGATAGCGGAAATGAACGCCAGCATTCCTTTTGTGAAATGGCAAGATCAACAGGAATCGGTGCTTTATAGCCCTGTAAAATCATTAATTCCAACTTTATTCCCAAATGTTATAGTTAACGGAAAACCATTAGGTGAAGAACCAATACAAGACTCTGCAGAAGAAGTGATTTAATTAGTCAACCCTTAGAAACTATATAATCATTTGATATTTAGGATTTTAACATCAATATAAGTTAAAAAATGGTTGCAAAAAAGACAAGGTTTTTGTATATTTATTTAGAAAACCTTGTCAAATGCGTGCAAAACAAAAGCCACTAAATCAACTACATTTTTTAGCTCCTACCTTAAAAGAGCAGCTTAATCCAAACCACGAACTTTACTTATTGTCCTATGAAATAGATTGGAATTATTTTGAAGAAGAACTTAAAGATTTGTATTCAGACAAGGGACGTCCAGCCCACAGTATCCGCTTGATGACCGCCTTATTAATTCTCAAGGCCATTTACAATTTATCCGACGAGAAGCTAGTTGAAGAACATTGGGAAATGAATGTGTACTTTCAATATTTTTCTGGTATGGCACTCCAGAAATGGGGACAGCCCTGTGCCGCCAGTGATTTGGTCCACTTTCGTCAGCGTATTGGAGAACAAGGAGTGGAGAAAATACTGAAACACTCGATAGATAAGCACGGTAAGGACGGAAAAGACAAGCATGTCAGCATAGACAGCACAGTTCAAGAGAAAAACATCACTTATCCCACTGATTCTAAATTGCACAAAAAGATCATTGATAAATGCGTCAAACAAGCTGAAAAATCCAACATCAAATTACGTAGGAGCTACAAGCGCACATCCAAACAATTGGTAAGGGACACTTATAATGGAACACATCCCAAACGCAGAAAAAAGGCCAATTCGGCAAAACGTAAACTCAAAACAATAGCAGGGCGTTTGGTAAGGGAATTGGAACGTAAATTACCTCAAGGGGTTTACAGCACGGAACTAGAACTTTATAAAAAAGTACTGGCACAGGAAAAAAACAGCAAAAACAAAATTTACAGCTTGCATGAACCCGAGGTTTATTGCATGAGCAAAGGCAAGACTCATAAAAAATACGAATATGGCTGTAAAGGCTCAATAACCCTAACCCAAAATACGGGCATTATTGTCGGAGCAATTACTTTTAAAACCAATGTGTATGACGGACATACCCTAGAGGAGGTGTTAGAGCAAACTGAAAGCCTAACTGGACAAGCACCTGAAACAGCAACCGTGGATAGAGGTTATAAAGGCAAACAGAAGGTAAACACAACACAAATAAACATGCCCAGACCACCATTAAAAAAAGATAGCGAATATCAAAAACGTAAAAAAAGAAAGCAATTTAGGCGTAGAGCCGCTATAGAACCCATTATTGGCCATCTTAAATCCGACCACAGAGCAGCAAGAAATTTTCTAAAAGGTCAATTAGGCGATAGTATTAACTTTATGATGGCCGCCGCAGGGTTCAATTATAAAAAGTTAATGCGAAAACTTAAAGAAAAATCCCTTTGGCTATATTTTGAAATCCAAATTAAAATTAATCTCGTGGTTTTTAATCCTAAAAATATATCAGCAGGATAAATATATGACCTGAACCCCTTTTTTAAGGTTCGACTAAACTAGTTTTAAAACACAAGATTCCTGCTTTCGCAGGAATTTTACAAATCAAACTTAATACCCTGAGCTAAAGGCAAACTTGTCGTATAATTAATGGTATTGGTTTGTCTTCGCATATATATTTTCCAAGCATCACTGCCAGATTCTCTGCCGCCGCCAGTTTCTTTTTCACCACCAAAAGCACCACCAATTTCGGCCCCTGAAGTTCCAATATTAACGTTGGCAATGCCACAATCAGAACCGGCAACAGACAGAAAACGTTCCGCTTCACGTAAGTTGTTCGTCATAATAGCTGAAGACAACCCTTGAGCAACCTTATTTTGAATATCGATCGCATTTTCAACATCACCAGAATATTTCAATAAGTATAAAACAGGTGCAAAGGTTTCATGCTGAACTATTTTATATTCAGGTTTAGCTTCGGCAATGGCTGGTTTTACATAACAACCACTTTCATACCCTTCACCTTTTAAAACACCACCTTCAACAATAATGTTTCCACCTTCTTCAACCACTTTTGCTAATGCATTTTGATACATTTTCACTGCATCGGTATCAATCAAAGGCCCCACATGATTTTTTTCATCCAATGGATTTCCAATACGCAATTGTTTGTAGGCATCAGTAACCGCTGTTTTAACTTTATCATAAATAGACTCATGAATAATCAATCGGCGAGTCGAAGTACAACGTTGTCCAGCAGTCCCCACAGCTCCAAAAACAGCACCGATTACGGTCATTTTTATATCCGCATCTGGCGTTACAATGATGGCGTTGTTTCCACCTAATTCTAACAAACTTCTTCCTAAACGTCCTGCAACTTCCTGAGCCACAATTTTACCCATTCTGGTAGAACCTGTTGCCGAAATCAAAGGCACACGCGTATCTTTCGTCATCAATTCACCCACTTTATAATCGCCAATTATTAAATTACTGATTCCTTCAGGTAAGTTATTGGCTTTAAACACTTCAGCTGCAACATTTTGACAAGCAATACCGCATAAAGGTGCCTTTTCACTAGGTTTCCAAATGCACACATCGCCACAAATCCATGATAATGCTGTATTCCACGCCCAAACAGCCACCGGAAAATTAAATGCTGAAATAATCCCAACCACTCCAAGCGGATGGTATTGCTCATACATACGGTGTCCAGGTCTTTCAGAATGCATGGTTAAACCATATAATTGACGCGATAAACCAACAGCAAAATCACAGATGTCAATCATTTCCTGTACTTCACCTAATCCTTCTTGTAAGCTTTTACCCATTTCATAAGACACCAGTTTTCCTAAAGCATCTTTTTTTTCACGTAATTTATCACTAAATTGACGCACAATATCACCTCGTTGTGGCGCAGGCATCAATCTCCAAGTTTTAAAAGCAGTTGTAGCTACTGTCATCACTTTCTCATAATCTTCCTTTGTGGTTGTTTTTACTTTTCCAATTAATTTTCCATCAACCGGAGAATAACTTACAAGGATCTCACCGCCAGAAAAATTGTTATTCCCTGTAGATGTTCCATTATTCATATCATTAACACCAAGATGGTGTAATGCTTGTTTTATTCCGAAATCGGTAGCAATTGCTTCCATATCAACTTGTTTTTTACGAATTATTAAATTATGAGGCAAAGATACTAATAAAATGTCTTTAAAAGCTGAGTCTTCTTTTGTAAAATAATGTAACTTTAAAGCATCTATTTAATTTCTACGCATCATGAAAAATTTAATTGTCTTGATATTATTTTCTGCATTTATAATTGGTTGCAAAAAAGCTAACAATCAAACCGGTACAAAAATAAAAATTGAAAAAGTAAATGAATTTGCCATTGTAATCCATGGAGGTGCAGGTACTATTTTAAAAAAGAATATGACAACAGAAAAAGAAGCTGAGTATCAATTAAAATTAGAAGAAGCCATTAAAGTTGGTTATGAAATTTTAAAAAATGGAGGGAGCAGTATCGATGCTGTTCAAAACACAATCAATGTTATGGAGGATTCCCCTTTATTTAATGCTGGAAAAGGCGCCGTATTTACTAATGCCGGAACCAATGAACTTGACGCTTCAATAATGGATGGAAAGACATTAAATGCAGGTGCATCAGCAGGCACAAAAACAATTAAAAATCCTATTAATTTGGCAAGAGCAATTATGGATAAATCCCCACATGTGATGCTTTATGGTGATGGCGCTGAAGAATTTGCTAAAGAACAAGGTATACAATTAGTTGATCCAAGTTATTTCTATACCGAAAATAGATTTCAATCACTTCAAAAAGTTAAAAATTCAGAACAAAAAACTAAACAAGCCTTTTATGACTCAAACATTAAAGATTCTAAATTTGGAACGGTAGGTTGTGTGGCTTTAGATAAAAACGGAAATCTTGCTGCAGGAACATCAACTGGTGGCATGACCAATAAACGTTGGGGACGAATTGGTGATACTCCCATTATTGGTGCCGGTACGTATGCCAATAATAATACTTGCGCTGTATCAAGTACAGGATGGGGTGAAATTTTTATAAGAGGTGTTGTAGCCTATGATATTTCAGCTTTAATGGAATATAAAGGTCTTTCATTAAGTGAAGCTGCTAAAGAAGTCATTCAGAAAAAACTTCCTGAACTTGGTGGTGATGGCGGCATTATTGCCGTTGATAAAAACGGCAACATGGTTATGGAATTTAATACTGCGGGCATGTACAGAGCCACCATGAATGATAAAGGGGAATTATACATAGAAATATATAATGAATAATAATTTGCCTTATTACGCGGTCATTTTTACTTCAACACACACAGAAAACACTGAAGGTTATACAGAAATGGCAGAAAAAATGGAATCTCTTGCGAAAGCACAAAAAGGTTTTTTAGGCATGGACAGTGCAAAAAACACTATTGGAATCACAGTAAGCTATTGGGAAAATCTTGACGCTATTAAAAAATGGAAACAACAAACAGACCATCTTGAGGCTCAATTAAAAGGACGACAAGATTGGTACAGTTGGTATCATGTGAGAATTTGTAAAGTTGAACGGGATTACCATTTTATTGCTAAATAAACTATCTTTTAATATACGTTTTTATCATGCTATGATCTGATTGAAAAGTGCTAATTTTGGCTGCTTTAAGAATTTTCAAATCTTTTGAAACCCAAATATGATCTAATGAAAGTAGCGGTATATTCCAAAACCAGGTTTCTCTAAATCCGTTTCCTTTTTTAGAAAAAGCATGATTGAAATTTTGTTTTATGGGTTTTAAATATTTTGACTCAAACGGCGTATTAAAATCCCCTAATACTATCGTGTTTTGTTTTTCTTTAATTGATGCGTCAACAAAACCCAATTCCCATGATCTGGGGACATCTTGACTACCTGTAACATCAACCGCATAAAAATTGATTCCCCCAGTTTTAAAATTAATAACAGTTGTATTGAACTTTGATGAGCTTTTACTTTCAATCACTAAAGGCGTTTTTGAAAAAATAGCTATTTCTTCATGGGAGCTATAAAAAAAATAATCTGGATATTTTTGTTGAAGTTCAACTAAATTATTCTCTTTAGATTCTACCAAAATCAAAATATCCGGAATACCTTCATTCTCTTTAAAGGCCATTTCAAAATCATTATCACGTGATGCATTCCAAAAAACAATTTCTAAATCTGTAGCATTGATCTTCTCCGATAAATGTATTTTGAAACTACCAGCCAACCAAATTATCAATAATATAGATGCTATTATGAGATTAAATCGTCTCCATTTTTTAGTAAGAAAAATAGAAAGAAATAAAATTATTGATATAATGATAAGTAAAGGAAACGCATAAAAAAACAATGAATTCCTGTAACTATCTTCTTTTATAACAAAGTGAATGGCTAATAAAGTTAAAATAATTACAACATTTATGAGCTGTAAAATAACTCTTATAACTTTAAGCATTATCTTAATGGAAAGCCTTTTGCAGCCCACCAAGGGTGCATTTCAATAATCAAACGTCCTGCTTTAACCATGGGGTCGGCATTGGCTAAACTATCTGCCATTTGTAAAGTCGGCACATTATAAATGGTAATACCCCTAATGTCGCCATTATCTCCAAAAGGCCCCGAAATATCCGCATATCCTAGGTCGTACATTTTTCCTAAATGGGCTAAATGTTGTTTTTGTAAAAAAGACGCTTCTTCTTCACTTTGAGAACGGGTGGGACCGTTTTTTAAAAAAGCAATAAAGTATTGTTGCATTAAAATAGTGTCCTTTGTTTTTTCATCAACATAATCAAATATTTGAAAGCCTTTTGACGTTAATGCTTCTTTTAAATTTTTCGTTGATGTCATGATAGATGATTCTGAAACTTCTGGTATTACAGAATCTTTTATAATTTCTTGAGGGGTCTCAATTCCCTCTTTTGTAACTTCTTTTTCTACTTTTCTACAGGCATAAAACCCAAGAAATACAAAACTGTATATTATAAATTTTTTCATTTTAATTTAATTTTTTTATTCATTTTTTCAACCAAGTATTATAGGGCTGTTTGCTTATTTGTGAATTATAATATTTTATGTTTCCGGTTACTTCTTTCCCTAACCATTCCGGTTTTACAAAGGCTTCATTTTCTGTTTGTAATTCAATTTCAGCAATAACCAAACCTTCATTGTCCCCAAAAAACTCATCGACTTCAAAAATATGATTTCCTTTTTTTATTTCATAGCGTATTTTATCAATAACTCCCGGTTCGCAAAGATTTAAGAGCGCTTTGGCTTCTTCCTTTAATATTTCCTTTTCCCATTCAAAACGAGATAATCCATCTTTTGTTGATTGCCCTTTTACCGTAATAAATCCTTGATTATCTTTTATTCGTATTCTAACTGTTCTTTCTTTATTCGTGTTTAAAAATCCTTGTATTATTCTGGTGGATTTATAAGCTTCCAATTTAAAATCAAATGACTTTACTAAAAACTTTCTTTCAATTTCAATCATAAATTATTAGAAATTTTTTGAATCTCATTTGAAGGAATCCTTCCTGACTCATATTTATTATTTGCTAACCAAACCATGGCATTTACAATAGTTTGTGGATGAATAATTCGATATTTTTTTAAGCGGCCTATTAACAATGGACTTACAATTTTCATAAAAATCTTTGCAAGTTTTTCTCCTGTTCTTTTTTCAGTTCTTGTTCCTCCAATTAAAGAAGGTTGTAATATGTACAATTTTTTTATTTTTCTTCTGAACACATCTTCCTCCATTCTACCTTTCATTCTATTATAAAATATGTTACTTTTTTTATTGGCCCCTAAAGCAGAAATAACCATAAAAGTAGTAATTCCTTTTTTTATACAAAGATTGGCTAATGCAACCGGAATGCCATAATCTATATTGAGATATAACTCTTCATTTGGCGTTTTTGATTTTGTTGAGCCAATGCAACAATAAACCTCATCGGCATTAAATAAATTTTCATATTTTTCAATCTCTAAAACATCTACCAAATGTTCTTCAATTTTAGAATTTTTTATATTACATGAACTTCTACTGAATAATTTAATCGATTGATATCTTTTATCCTCAAGAAGGCATTTCAATAAAAGGTTCCCGGAAAGGCCCGTGGCCCCAATAATAATTGCTGTTTTTGACATGACATTTAATTCTCTTTGATAAAGATATTATATTTTTACGTGATGTCTGAACTTCCACCCATTAGAAAAATTATTCATGTAGATATGGATGCTTTTTATGCGTCTGTTGAGCAAATGGATAATCCAGACTTAAAAGGAAAACCTATTGCTGTTGGTGGAAATGAAAAACGTGGTGTAGTAAGTGCCGCCAGTTATGAAGCCAGGAAATTTGGTGTTCGAAGTGCCATGAGTGGGGTTCAAGCAAAGCGAAATTGTCCGGAATTAATTTTTGTGAAACCTCATTTTGAGAGATACCATGAAATTTCGAAAAAAATAAGAGCTATATTTTTTGATTATACAGATTTGGTTGAACCGCTTTCTCTTGATGAAGCTTATCTAGATGTTACTCATAATAAAAAAGGCAATCCAAGTGCTTCCTTAATTGCCAATGAAATTCGCAAACGCATCTTTAATGAAGTAGGTTTAACGGCTTCTGCGGGTATTTCAATCAATAAATTTATAGCGAAAGTAGCCAGTGATTATAACAAACCAAACGGACAAAAAACCGTTAATCCAGAAGAGGTTATTGCTTTTTTAGAGCAACTTGATATTCGAAAATTTTATGGAGTAGGCAAGGTAACTACTGAAAAAATGTATCAATTAGGCATTTTTACAGGAATAGATTTAAAATCAAAATCCCTGGACTATTTAGTGGAACATTTTGGAAAATCTGGTTCTTATTACTTTTATGTGGTTAGAGGAATTCATACCAGTGAAGTAAAACCTAATAGAATAAGAAAATCATTAGCCGCTGAACATACATTTAACGAAAACTTGTCAAGTGAAATATTTATGCTTGAAAAACTTGACCATATTGCTGAAGAAGTGTCGCGTAGATTAACAAAAAGTAAAGTTGCAGGGAAAACGGTGACTTTAAAAATAAAATACAGCGATTTCAGCTTACAAACCCGAAGCAAAACCCTAAATTATTTTATTAGTGATAAGGCATTGATATTAGAAACTGCCAAAGACTTGTTATATCAAGAAAAAATGAGTAATTCTGTACGTTTACTTGGTATATCTATGTCCAATTTAAACAATGAAGGATTGGCTATTCAAACCAGACAAACTAAAAATGAAAAAAGCGTGAATGTGCAATTACAATTTGAATTCTGATGTTCCTTTTTAACTCAAAATAAAGAAACTATTTAAAAAGTGAATGTTTTCGAGTTGTCAGGTTGAGCTTGTCGAAACCAATTGCTGATTATCTATATGTTGATATATTTCGACAAGCTTAATATGACATAGAACTAGACTTTCTAGATAGCCTCTTAAAATATTAAAATTAGGTAAGCTTTATATTGGGCACGAAGTTATTTCAGTAACACGCAGTGTGTTAACCATACCTTTACTTTGAATTGGCATGGCGGCTAAACTGATTAACATATCCCCTTCTTCCAAATAACCCATTTTACAGGCAATATTATTTACATCTTCAATGGTTTCATCGGTACTCACAAATTTATCATAGTAAAAGGCTTTGACACCCCAAAGCAAACTTAATTGAGTAAGAATCCGTTCATTGGATGTAAAAACCAAAATATGAGATAATGGTCTCCATGCTGAAATTTGGAACGCCGTATAACCACTATTTGTTAATGTTGATATGGCTTTTGCATTAATTTCATTGGCCATATTTGCTGCATGATAACAAATGGATTTAGTGATGTACCGATTGGTTCTAATATGTGGTGGTAGTTGTGGGACTTTAATTAATGGTGAATTCTCAACACTTTTTAAAATGTTTGCCATTTGTTTTATAACCTGAATTGGGTATTGCCCAACAGATGTTTCACCAGAAAGCATTACGGCATCCGCACCATCCATAACTGAATTTGCAACATCATTAACCTCAGCTCTTGTTGGCGTTAAACTAGTAATCATGGTCTCCATCATTTGCGTTGCTATAATTACCGGTATTCTTGCTTTTTTTGCTCTAAGAACTAATTGTTTTTGAATAAGAGGTACTTCTTCAGCAGGAATCTCAACACCTAAATCTCCACGAGCCACCATTAAACCATCACAATGCGCTACAATTTTATCAATGTTTTCAACAGCTTCTGGTTTTTCAATTTTGGCTATTATCGGGATTTTTTCGGTAGTATGTTTATTGATTAAATCCCGCAATAGTATCAAATCTTCAGCATGACGAACAAATGATAGTGCAATCCAATCCACTTGATGCTTAATTGCAAAAATGGCATCTTCAATATCCTTTTCTGTTAAGGCTGGCTGTGAAATATTTGTATTAGGTAAGTTTACCCCTTTTTTCGATTTTAAAGGACCTCCTTGAATCACCCGGGCATTTACTTCACTTACCTTATCAGTTGAAACAACTTCAAAAATTAATTTTCCGTCATCCAACAAAATACGCTCACCTGGCTTAGCATCTTGAGGAAATCGATCATACGTCATATATACACGATCCTTGGTGCCTTCAAAGCGTTCACCAGTGACGAAAATTATTTCATCACCCGGATGCACTACAACCTCTTCTTTCATGACTCCAACCCTAAGTTTTGGCCCTTGTAAATCGCCTAGGATTGCGCAATTATAACCAAATTCCTTATTGAGATCACGAATCATTTTAATTCGTTCTTCTACATCAGCGTAATCCGCATGTGAGAAGTTAATTCTGAATACATCAACACCTTCTTCAAGCATTCCTTTTAAAACTTCTTTGGTACTTGAAGCGGGACCTAAAGTGGCCACTATTTTAGTTTTTTTTCTTATTGGCATTAGTTGAAAATTAAATTGTCTTTAGATTTTAATTGGTTTTGGTCAATGGTGTAAGCCGTTATAATTTGGGGGATATTTTGTATGGTATTAATAATATGTTTTTCTTTTTTTATATTGAATTCGTCGTCAATTTTCAAAAAATAATTAACCTGATTTAATTCAGGTAATAAATGATGTGTTTTTGTGACGCTTTGATTATTTTGAAATAATAGTCCGGTTTTAACTTGATGAACATCATTTGTTTTGCAAATATTCGATACTAAATACCATGATAATCGCTGTTTTTCATCTTCCCATTCATAAATTGAATAGGTAGATTTCCCGTTACTAAAATCTAAATCATTTTTTTGTCTAACCAGATTTATACCTAAATTTTTATTAATAAGATATGCTAATCGATAATCTTCGATAGTGCAGTGAATTGCAATTAAAGTGAAAATCGATTCTTCAAAATCGTCATCAAGAATAAGTTTGTGTACGGCCATAACTTATATAAATCGCTGTAAATATAATATTTAAAACATTTAAAGAGATACGTTTTTACTAATCTTAATAAGAAATGCAAGCTAAAACGTTATAGTTGATTCTTTATAAAGTAAATTGATGTTATTATTTTGACATTCTTGTCTGAAAAACAAAAAACGCCCTTTTTGAAGCTTTTTCTTCTGCTTTTTTCTTTGATGTAGCTCTTGCTTTGGTGACAATTTTATTATCTACAGACAATTTAACAGAAAAGTGCCTGACATCATCATTTCCTGTATCTTCATAAACATGATAGTTAAATGTTTTCTTTTCTTTTTGACACCACTCAATTAATAAGCTTTTATAGCTAATGACTTTTCCTTCCAATTGAGAAATATCAACATAAGGAATTATAACGCGTTTATAAATAAATTTCTCGCAATACTTAAAGCCTTTATCTAAATAAATAGCCCCAACTAGTGCTTCAAATAAATTGCCATGAATATTATCGCCAAATTGTGTTGCTGCTATTTTGCTTTCTATGAGGTCTATTAATTTTAAATCCTTTCCCAGTTCATTTAAATGTTCCCTACTAACTATTTTTGAACGCATTTTTGTTAGATACCCTTCGTCTCCACTTGGGACTTCAAGATACAAATGCGCACCTATAACGGCTCCCAACATAGCGTCTCCCAAAAATTCCAGCCGTTCATAATTAATTGCATTACCTTCTCTATTCTTAATATTCATGGAACGATGCGTGAATGCTGTTTTATAAAACAGAATCGTTTTGGGTTTAAACCCTAAGATTTCGGTTAATTGTACAAAAAAATCCCCGTTGTTATTAAAACGGGAATTTAATATGTTTCTAATTCTTTTCAATCGGGAATTAATCTAATCTCTTGAATACTACACAAGCATTATGACCACCAAAACCAAAAGTATTGCTCATAGCAACCTTAACGTCTCGTTTTTGAGCCTTGTTTAATGTTAAATTCAGTTCAGGATCAATATTTTCATCTACAGTAGTATGGTTAATTGTTGGTGGCACCATGCTATTCTGCATTGCTAAAATTACTGATATAGCTTCAATTGCTCCTGCAGCACCTAGTAAGTGCCCAGTCATTGATTTTGTTGAATTAATATTTATATGTTTCGCATGATTACCAAACACTTCTGAAATGGCTTTAAGTTCGGCTACATCTCCTAATGGAGTGGATGTTCCATGGGTATTAATATGATCAACGTCCTCCGGTTTTAATCCAGCGTTTTCCAAACAATTTTTCATAACAGCAATAACACCAACACCCTCAGGATGAGGAGCCGTCATATGATAAGCATCAGATGATAACCCTCCGCCAACAAATTCAGCATAAATTTTTGCGCCACGTGCTTTTGCATGTTCGTATTCTTCTAAAACAAGTGCACCAGCGCCTTCACCCAAAACAAAACCATCCCTGGTTGCGTCAAATGGACGGGAAGCTGTTTCCGGACTTTCATTTCTAGTAGATAGCGCATGCATGGCATTGAAGCCACCCATTCCAGCAATGGTCACTGCCGCTTCACTTCCACCCGTTACTATAATATCACAATGCCCTAAACGTATTGAGTTTAATGCATCAAACATAGCGTTTGCTGAAGAAGCACAGGCAGAAACTGTGGTGTAATTTGGCCCCATAAAACCATATTTTATGGAAATATTTGCCGGGGCAATATCTGCAATCATTTTAGGAATGAAGAATGGGTTAAATCTGGGAGAACCATCACCAGCAGCAAAGTTTAAAACTTCCTCCTGAAATGTCTCCAATCCACCTATTCCCGCCCCCCAAATGACTCCTACTCGCAATTTATTTACTTCATCAAGATTTAATTTGGCATCTGCAATGGCCTCATCTGCGGCTACCATGGCATACTGAGCAAATTTATCCATCTTGCGCGCCTCTTTTCTGTCAAGAAAATCAGTAGGCTCAAAGTTTTTTAATTCGCAAGCAAACTTTGTTTTAAACTTTTCGGTATCAAAATATGTTATAGGTGCAGCTCCGCTTTTACCACCAATTAGAGCGTCCCAAAATTCATGTTTGGTATTTCCAATTGGTGTTAAAGCGCCTAACCCTGTTACTACAACTCGCTTTAATTCCATAAAAGTTTTTTGCTTATTTAGCAGCCTCTATATATGATATAGCTTGACCTACTGTTGCGATATTTTCTGCTTGATCGTCTGGTATTTGAATATCAAATTCTTTTTCAAATTCCATGATTAATTCAACTGTGTCTAGTGAGTCTGCTCCTAAATCGTTTGTGAAGCTAGCTTCAGTTACAACTTCGTTCTCATCTACTCCCAATTTGTCTACGATAATCGCTTTTACTCTTGATGCAATGTCTGACATAATCTTTTTAATTTAAGGTTTTAATTAGTTGGCAAAAATAAAAAACTTTATTTTATAATTTGCTATTATGTGAAAAATGTATTGGTAATTTACTAAAATTACTTTTAAGTATTTCTATTTTAACCATTAATTGTTAATAATTATTCTTTTTTTTGTTTGAATAATCTTATCAAGAGGTCTATATATGAAACGTATTGTAATTTTTGCGTCCGGAAGTGGTACCAATGCTGAAAATTTAATCAAGTTTTTTCAAAACAGAGAAAATGCTTCTGTTATTCAGGTGCTTACTAACAATCCTCTTGCCAAAGTGCTGGAAAGATGTAAAACACTTGGAATAAGCGCCTTATCATTCAACCGAATAGCATTTACAAAAAGCAATGATGTTCTCAATATTTTAAAAGCGTCAAAACCAGATTTAATTGTTTTAGCCGGATTTTTATGGAAATTTCCAGAAAATATATTACATGAATTCCCTAACAAAATTATTAATATTCACCCCGCTCTTTTGCCTAAATATGGAGGAAAAGGCATGTATGGCAGGCATGTTCATGATGCAGTTGTTGCGAATCACGATAAAGAAACGGGCATTACTATTCATTACGTAAATGAGCATTATGATGAGGGTACTGTCATTTTTCAGGCGAAATGTAAGGTTGAAAAATATGATTCAGCAACTGATGTTGCCCATAAAATCCATAATTTAGAAATGGAACATTTCCCGAAAGTTGTTGAGAAATTACTTTCTAATCAAGTTTAAAGTTTAATTTAATGGGATTTTCACTTTCGTGGAATCTAAAGATGGCGAAAAAAAAGAAAAAATATTATACGGTTTGGAAAGGACATCACCCCGGTGTTTTTGAATCTTGGGAAGATTGCAAGGCACAAATAACCAATTTTGAAGGGGCCCAATATAAATCTTTTGAAAAATTTGATGCCGCAAAACAAGCTTTAAAAGGAAATTATTTTGATTATGTGGGTAAAACAAAATCTTTTAAAAGTGAATTATCTTCAGAACAACTAAAAAAAATAGGCCTTCCAAATTATAATTCCATTAGTGTAGATGCCGCTGTAAGTGGGAATCCCGGAAAAATGGAATACAAAGGTGTGGATACAAAAACTAAAAAGCAATTGTTCATTCAAGGCCCGTTTGAAGAAGGCACAAACAATATTGGTGAGTTTTTAGCGATTGTACACGGATTAGCGCTTCTTAAAAAAAACAATAGTAACAAAATTATTTATACAGACTCCAAAACTGCTATGAGCTGGGTTAAAAAGAAAATTTGTAATACCAAATTAGAGCGAACAGATAAAAATAAAAGTCTTTTTGAACTTGTTGATAGAGCCGTTAACTGGTTAAAAACAAACTCATATAAAACGGTTATAGTAAAATGGGAAACAAAAGCATGGGGTGAAATTCCTGCTGATTTTGGAAGAAAATAAATTCGTTTTTTAGCATCTAAAACACTTATATTTGCAGAAAATTACAACTCTTTTTTATGGGTAAACTAGTCATTGTTGGCACCGTAGCATTTGATGCTATTGAAACGCCTTTTGGAAAAACAGATAAAATTCTTGGTGGCGCCGCTACATTTATTGGTTTATCAGCCTCACAATTTGATATTGATTCAGCTATAGTATCCATTGTTGGAGATGATCTTCCTAAAGAATACTTAAATTTTTTATCGAATAAAAACATTGATATTTCTGGTATTGAAATTGTTAAAAATGGCAAAACGTTTTTCTGGAGCGGTAAATACCATAATGATATGAATACGCGTGATACTTTGGTCACTGAACTCAATACCTTGGCTGATTTTAATCCGGTAGTCCCTAAAAACTACTGTGATGCAGAATTTGTAATGTTGGGAAACTTACATCCTATGGTTCAATTAAGCGTGCTCAATCAAATGACAACAAAACCTAAACTGGTCATTTTAGATACCATGAATTTTTGGATGGATAGCGCGTTAGATGATTTACATAAGGTAATAAAGCGTATTGATGTTATTACTATAAATGATGAAGAAGCAAGACAATTAACTGGTGAATATTCTTTAGTTGTGGCTGCAAGAAAAATTCATGAAATGGGACCAAAATTTGTGGTGATTAAAAAAGGGGAACATGGTGCTTTATTGTTTCATGATGATAATATATTTTACGCACCCGCTTTGCCGCTAGAAGAAGTTTTTGACCCAACAGGAGCCGGTGATACATTTGCAGGTGGATTTGCAGGTTATATTGCAAAAACTGGTGATATTTCATTTGAAAACATGAAAAACGCTATTATTTATGGTTCTACGTTAGCTTCCTTTTGTGTTGAAAAATTTGGAACCGAACGCATGAAAAATTTAACCCATGATGAAGTAAATAAACGATTATTACAATTTAAGAAGCTAACACAATTTGAAATTGAATTAACATAAATATTTTAGAAAAACTAGATGAAAATGAATCGATGCCATATAGCTTTTAAAAAACACATGTTAACTACATATAAATTAACATAAACTAACGCGCTCCTAACAGAGCGCGTTTTTTATTTACCAAATAATATAATAAAGACACAATTGAAATGAGTGATGCTTTAAAACATGAATGCGGAATTGCAGTTATAAGACTTTTAAAACCATTAGAATTCTATAAAGAAAAATATGGGACTGCTTTTTATGGTGTTAATAAAATGTATCTGATGATGGAAAAACAGCATAACCGAGGTCAGGACGGTGCTGGTTTTGCGAGTGTTAAATTAGATACAACGCCTGGTGAACGTTACATTAGCAGGGTTCGGTCTGTTGCTCAACAACCCATTCAAGACATTTTTGCTCAAATTAATCAACGCATCAATAAGGAACTTACTGAAAACCCTGAATATGTTGACAGTGTGGCTTTGCAAAAAAAGAACATTCCCTATATCGGCGAACTCATTTTAGGCCACGTACGTTATGGTACTTTTGGTAAAAACAGTGTAGAAAGTGTCCATCCGTTTTTAAGACAAAATAACTGGCAGCATAGAAATCTCATTCTTGCTGGTAACTTTAACATGACCAACGTTAAGGAATTGTTTAAAAACTTGATTGATTTAGGTCAGCATCCAAAAGAGTATACGGACACTATAACCATCATGGAAAAAATTGGCCATTTTTTAGATGATTCAGTAAGTAAAATATACAAAGACCTTAAAAAAGAGGGCTATAATAAAAATGAGTGTTCACCACTTATTGCCAACCGATTAAATATTGCAAAAATATTAAAACGAGCTGCCAAAAACTGGGATGGCGGCTATGCCATGGCTGGTCTTTTAGGTCATGGCGATTCTTTTGTACTACGCGATCCTGCGGGTATCAGGCCTGCTTTTTATTATAAAGATGATGAAATTGTTGTTGTTGCTTCAGAGCGTCCTGTGATTCAAACTGTTTTCAATGTTCCCTTTGAAGATGTTAAAGAACTTGAACCCGGACATGCCATCATTACCAAAAAGTCAGGGAAAACAATTATCAAAAAAATATTACAACCGCTTGAGCGCAAAGCATGTTCATTTGAACGCATTTATTTTTCAAGAGGAAGTGATGCCGAAATATATCAAGAGCGAAAAATGCTTGGAAGGTTATTGATGCCAAAAGTTTTGGAAGCTATTGATAATGATATAAAAAACACGGTGTTCTCATATATACCAAACACAGCAGAAACGTCATTTTATGGAATGATTGAAACTGTTGAAGGTTTTTTGAACAAAAAGAAAACGGATGCTATTTTAAATGGCAAGAGAAATTTATCTGCAGAGCGGGTTACTCAAATTCTATCTGAGATGCCTCGTATTGAAAAAATTGCCATTAAAGATGTGAAATTAAGAACCTTTATTACTGAAGATAGTAGCAGAAATGATCTTGTTGCACATGTTTATGATGTGACTTATGGCGTTATAAAACCAACTGATAATTTAGTTATTATTGACGATAGTATTGTGCGAGGGACCACCTTAAAAATGAGCATTATTAAAATGCTTGACAGATTGCGTCCTAAAAAAATTATAGTCGTTTCGTCTGCACCACAAATACGTTATCCTGATTGTTATGGGATTGATATGGCAAATCTTGAAAGTTTGATTGCTTTTAAAGCTGCCTTGGAGCTTTTAAAAGAAACAAATCAATACCATATCGTCAAAGAGGTTTATGATAAATGTATAGATCAAACAGAATTGGAAGACAAGGAAGTTAAAAATTTTGTGCGTGAAATTTATGATCCTTTTACAGATGAACAGATTTCAGGCAAAATATCTGAATTGCTTTCTAATGACACTGTAACGACGGAAGTAAAAATAATATTTCAATCGGTTGATAATTTACACATAGCATGCCCTAATCATTTAGGGGATTGGTACTTTACCGGGGATTATCCAACTGTTGGTGGAAACCGGGTTGTTAACCGCGCGTTTATCAATTTTTATGAGGGAAACAATAAAAGGGCTTATTAGCTGTCAATATTTATCACAAACACACTTTATCCGTAAAAAGCACATTTCGTCTAATAAAAACGCTGTTTATCTAAAAAATATACATTTTATCTAAAATACCTATAAATTGGTATCACCATAACATAAGTAGGTTAAGTTCATGGTAGATTTGGGGCAAAAAAAGGTGAACTTCTGTTCGCCTTTTTTTATGCCCTTCTTAACTAAAAGAGCCTCGTTTCAAACGTAATTCTCAAATTTTAAAATTTCCTTTTTTCCTCTTAAGCCAATAATTCAGTAGTTTAACTAAAATATTTTTCTACTAGTCACTACCTACATACATTTGACTCACCATAACATAAGTAGGTTAAGTTCATGGTAGATTTGGGGCAAAAAGGTGAACTCTCGTTCACCTTTTTCATTTTTTTATTCCCACGTTTGGGAATCTCATTTATCCCATATTAATATTTCTCTGGTTATTATAAATTCTGTATTTTATCGAGAGGTTTCTTTTGCGTTAGGGATTGAAGTGGAAAGCCCACAGCGATCCCGATAGCTATCGGGAGAGCGAGGACTTGTAACGTAAAGCCCGACCCTTGGGTAACGCCATAAAAAAAAGCAAACCCAATAAGAGTTTGCTTTTAAATATTTAGTTTTAACGTGTTTTATTTCGCTTCTGCGTAACGTTTTTCCACTTCGTTCCAGTTAATAACATTAAAAAATGCATTGATATAGTCTGGACGACGATTTTGATAATTTAAGTAATACGCATGTTCCCAAACATCAATTCCTAAAATAGGGGTTCCTCCACAGCTTACTCCAGGCATTAACGGGTTGTCTTGATTTGGTGTGCTGCACACTTCAACCTTTCCTCCTTTATGAACACATAACCAAGCCCAACCAGACCCGAAACGTGTGGCTGCCGCTTTGCTAAAAACATCTTTAAAGGCATCAACTGAACCATATGCCGCAATAATAGCGTCTTTTAAAGCTCCAGATAAATATCCTTTACCTTCCGGATTCATAATTTTCCAAAATAAAGAGTGGTTGTAAAATCCACCTCCATTATTTCTTACTGCTGCATTATCCATGTCTAAATTTGCAAGAATGCTTTCAATGGATTTACTTTCCAATGCAGTTCCTGCTATCGCTGCATTTAAATTGTTTGTATATCCTTGATGATGTTTTGTGTAATGTATTTCCATAGTACGCGCGTCAATATGAGGCTCTAAAGCATCATATGCATATCCTAATTTCGGTAATTCGAATGCCATAATTATTATTTTTAATTAATTAATATTTATTTTCATTCAAATTTACACATAAATGCCCTCAATTAAAAATAATTAATTGTTATCAACTCATCGATAGTTTCTATCTTGTATGCAATTTTAAAGTTTATGCAACAACATCCTACTTTCAACATTTATAATGCGTCTGCTGGTAGTGGTAAAACCTACACGCTTGTAAAAGAGTATCTTAAAATTTTATTTAAGTCTGAAAAAAAAGAACAGTTCAAACATATATTAGCCATTACTTTTACGAATAAGGCTGTAGCCGAAATGAAAGAACGCATCATTGACACTTTGAAGCAGTTTTCAAACAGCGCTATTTTAAATGAACCTAATAACATGTTTATTGATATTTGTGATGAATTGCAGATGCAACCTAATACGCTTCATGAAAAATCTAAAACACTTTTAAATAACCTTATCCATAATTACGCGGCTTTTGATATTTCAACCATTGACGGATTTACACATAGAATAATACGAACTTTTGCCTACGATTTGAAACTGGCTATAAATTTCGAGGTTGAACTTGATCAAGATGCATTACTTAGTGAAGCCGTTGACAGCTTGATTGCCAAAGCAGGAATTGATACTGAGCTCACCAAGATTTTAGTTGATTTTGCTATTGAAAAAGCTGATGATGATAAAAGTTGGGACGTGTCTTTTGATTTTAATAAGATTGCAAAATTACTTATAAATGAAAATGACATTCCTTTTATTGAAACCCTTAAGGACAAGTCTATCGATGATTTTAAAGCCCTCAAATCCATATTAAAACAAGAAATAAATAGTGCGGAACGAGATATTATTGAAACTGCAAAAAACACACTATCCTTAATAGAAGAATGCGGACTGGAGTATACTGATTTCTCAAGTAGTTATTTGCCAAAGCATTTTAAAAATTTAGAAGAGAAAAAATATGATTTAAATTTTGATGCAAAATGGCAAATTGATTTAATTGACAACAATCCGCTTTATCCTAAACGAGTTACCCAAGATATTGCTTCCATTATTGATTCTATTCAACCCAAATTAATCTTAGCATTTATTGAAACTAAAAAGTTGGTTTATCATCTTAAATTCTTAAAATCATTCTATAAAAACATCACGCCATTATCTGTTTTAAATGCTATAAACATAGAGCTAAAAGCACTTAAAGCAGAACAAAACAAAATGCTTATATCAGAATTTAACACCATTATAAGCAACGAAATTAAAAACCAACCAACACCTTTTATATATGAACGCATTGGCGAAAAATTCAATCATTATTTTATTGATGAATTTCAGGACACATCTGTGTTACAATGGGAAAATTTAATGCCATTATTAGATAATTCATTATCAAGTGAATTTGGAAGCGCTTTGCTTGTAGGCGATGCCAAACAAGCCATTTACCGCTGGCGTGGTGGCAAAGCAGATCAATTTATTGATTTATACAATGCCAAAAACCATCCTTTTCAAATTGATCAAAAAGTACATAATCTGCCAACAAATTACAGAAGCTTCAAAGAAATTATAAGCTTTAACAATGGGTTTTTCAGCTATTTAGCCCCACAGGTTTTTCAGAATAAAAATTATGAATCACTCTATAAAAATGCAGGTCAAAACGAATCTAAAGATTATAACGGGTATGTAACCCTATCGTTTTTAGAAATTACTAAAGAGGATGATAGAGATGAATTATATGCTTCAAAAGTATTGGAAACCATCAATATCTGTTTAAAAAACAATTTTGAGCTACAAGATATTTGCATCCTTGTCAGAAAGAAAAAAGAAGGCATTGCTATTGCCAATTATTTAAGTCAAAAGCATGGGATTCCTATTATTTCTTCAGAAACCTTACTAATTAATAATGCGCCCGAAGTGGTATTTATTAATAATGTGCTCACGCTTTTAATTCAACCAAAAAACAGTGAAATTAAGGTTAGTGTATTAAATTATTTAACCCAGTTGTTTCATTTAAAAGATAAACATGAGTTTTTTAGTAAACACATAGGCTTACCAATAAATCAATTATTTAAAAGTTTTGAAGCATTTGGTGTTCAAATTAATAGCGACTCATTATTGCAACTTTCACTTTATGATATTACTGAAACCATTATAAGAGCCTTTAGTTTGGTAAAAGGTTCAAACGCTTATATCCAGTTTTATTTAGATTTTGTTTTAGATTTTACACAAAAAAAAGAGTCTGATATTGCCGGTTTTTTAAACTATTTTGAAAAGAAAAAGGAAAAGTTAAGTATTGTGAGTCCTCAAGGTTTAAATGCAATTCAAATTATGACCATTCACAAATCTAAAGGACTTGAGTTTCCAATCGTCATTTTTCCATATGCAGATTTAGATATTTATTCTGAAATAGAGCCTAAAGAGTGGTTTACATTAGAAAAGGATTTATATAACGGGTTTTCACATACACTTTTAAATTACAATAAGGATTTTGAATACTTTGGTGAACAAGGTTTAAGCATATACCAAACCCACCGATCTGAACAAGAATTAGATAATATTAATTTGCTTTATGTAACCTTAACGCGTGCCATTGAGCAATTATATGTGATTTCCAAAAAAGATATTTCTGCAAAAGGGGGCGTTAATGAAAAAAAATATTCGGGTTTATTTATTAATTATTTGGCTCATTTAGGGTTATGGAACGATTCAGAATTAACCTATAGTTTTGGAAATCCAGAAAAAACCATTAAAAAATCTGCAGAAAATAAATCTTTAATTAAAACAGAGCCTGAATTTATATCAACAGCTAAAGAGGACCATAATATAAAAATTGTAACCAATTCAAGTTACTTATGGGATTCTAATCAAAAAGAGGCTATTGAAAAAGGGAATTTGATTCATAATATCATGTCATTCATAAAAACAAGAGACGATATTGATTTCGTTATTAATGATTTTATAGAATCCTCAATAATTAACATAAAAC
>Ga0207906_1000289_pt1 | contig 23932 bp, 24 predicted proteins | sample LinPmetageLP37_FD_184050 | JGI IMG/M metagenome (GOLD analysis project Ga0207906, IMG submission 184050) | Marine viral communities from the Pacific Ocean - LP-37 (SPAdes) | ecosystem: Environmental > Aquatic > Marine > Oceanic | place: Pacific Ocean | collected 2010-06-16 | reverse complement strand
CATGAACCCACCACTCAGCTCAGATCGCCTCAGGCCACTTCGGAAACACGAGATACAGGACGCCGCATAAGTTCTCCGTTCGTTCGCACGGCCCGGACAAAAATGACACTTTTATGTAGTGACCCCAGATGCGGCCTCAGGACCTTCGCGCCCTGAACTGAAGTGCTCATGCGGGATCACTTCGTTCATAATGGCAACTGCCCCCATCCCAAGCAGGATCGCAACGCAGACGATCAATGCCGGGATCGCCCCATCCCCGTATCGAATTTCAGCAACATCGAGCGCTGGAATGATCAACGAGAAGAACGAAGCCGCCAGCATCACCCCTGCGGCAAAGCCAAGAGAGATGTCGCGCCATTTTCGCGAGGGAGTGCTGCCAAAGAGAACCGGAACGGCACCGACGGACGTCATAAGACCAGCTGCAAGGCTTCCATAAAAGCCCAAGGCGATAGGAGATAGGGTCGTGAGCGCCTCCATGTTCAATTTGCCGGATAGGAAGAGAATATCTCGGTGCTACCGTCCTTTTTCACCAGAAAGACATCGTAGGCGTCGGAAGTTTCCCCAAAATCCATGCCGGGTGAGCCGATTGGCATACCGGGCACCGCAAGACCGACTGCATCCGGGCGGTCCTCAAGAAGCCGCCTAATGTCGGCAGGTGGCACATGCCCTTCTATCGTGTAGCCCTCGACCGTTGCGGTGTGGCATGAATACATTGAAACAGGGATACCCCGATCCATTTTCAAACGGATCAGTGCTCCCCCAATATTTTCGCCCTCGGGTAAGAAACCAGCGTCTGAAAGTCTGTCCATCCAAGCCACACAGCATCCGCAGCCGCGCGTCTTGGCGACTTGAATGGCCGTCTGGGCAGCGGCGGCCGTTGACACGGTCGCCAGCAGCACGGCGCCAAAGATCAGTTCAATTTTGGGGAACATGCGTTATCCTACTCGATTGTTCATATTTCGTTGCTGAGCGTCGCTGTAAACAGCGCGCGTGTTTTCTCAAGGAGCGCTGACGCACCCGCGGTATCAGGATTTTCTACCGAGGCGATCAATTCCTTTCCAAGCGGGTCGATCGGACGCCCGTCTACATGCACTTCGTAGTGCAAGTTAGGAGCTGTCGCCGTACCTGTCTTGCCGACCTGACCAATCACTTCTCCGGCAAGAACGCGGTTTCCGGTTTTCAATCCATTGGGTACGGCGCTCAAATGGGCATACCGGGTCATCGTGTTGGAGCCGTGAGATATCTCCACCACTTGGCCATATCCTTTCTGCCATCCAATAAAGGAAACCCTGCCCGGTGCGGTCGCGCTGATTGGCGTCCCTTTAACGGCTGCGTAATCGACACCAGTGTGCATTCGAACGTTGCCGTAAATTGGATGTTTGCGCCTTCCGAAAACCGAAGATATTCGGACGAATTCGCATTGCGGATCCAACAATAGAAAGGACGAAGTATGGCGCATGGTGTAACCATCGGGTGCAGCTTCATCCTCGGTGCGCTGATAACAAATTTTGATAGCTTTAGCAGTATGTTGGATCTGTTCCTGCGGGCCACTTAGCCCGAGGATGTTGGGGCCGAATTGGGGGATATAGCTGGCCAGAACATTGAGCATGTCCCGTTCCGGGTCGACTGTGGTGAAAAGAGGCTGCACGGCTTCACCTTTTGCGCCCAGATCGCCCATTACCTGTGCGATTGTTGCCAAACTCATCGGGCAGTCGTCTGGTGAGTTGGACAATCCGAAGAAGATGAGTATCCATCGACCGCGAAAATCTTCGTCAACCTGCATCATTCCATTGTGGTCAGTTAACTCGAAATCCGCTAATAAACTCTCTGCGACAGACACTCGAGCAGCGGCAATCGGGATCTGGCCACGCTCTGATACCCAAAACCCGCCAGCGATGGCGACGGCTACCGCTACTATGGACCAGAGAGTTATTCGCACCTTTTTCATTGCCAGTTTCGCCCTTTAAAAAAATCACCTCTCGGGTGGGATACAAGCTATAGTCGGTAGAGGTTCAAGCAAAAAGATACTTGATACGATATCATGTCACGACTTTGTGAAACCTCGGTCTTTTCAAGGAAGTTAGATCTTTGATAAGCTACAGTCACTTTAGATTAAAGGAACGCATATGCTGGCAATTGGAACACTCTCGCGGAAGACTGGGACCAAGGTTCAGACGATCCGCTACTACGAACAGATTGGATTGATGAACGAGGCCGGGCGGACGTCAGGTGGGCAACGGCGATATTATGAGAAGGATCTGGACCGGCTCGCTTTTATTCGACACTCGCGTCAACTGGGCTTTTCGCTCGACTCTATCCGCGAGCTTCTGGATCTGTCCGACAATCCATCTCAATCCTGCGTAGATGCGGACTCTATCGCGCGGCGGCAACTTCGCCAAGTCGAGCAGCGGATTAAGCGTCTTCAGGCCCTCAAGAAAGAGCTGAAACGTATGGTTGCTGAGTGCGATGGCGAAAGCGTTGCAGAATGCAAGGTTCTTGAAGTGCTGCGTGACCACTCAGAATGTTTAACCAATCATGATGAAATTGGAGCATAGTGCCTCGCCGTCGACTGCTATATGAAAACGAGAAAAACTGAAAGATTCTAAGGATATGTCAGAACAGACACTCGATTTATCGAATGAGAAAGAGCACCGCACGCTCTGGACCGTTCTTGGCCTCAATATTGCAATCGCTGTGGGATTCTTTGCGACTGGTGCTATTGGTGATTCCAACTCTCTGATCGCTAACGGACTTGATAATACGTCTGACAGCATGGTCTATGGCATCAGTTTGCTGGCCTTGTCCCGTTCATCCAAATGGAAGCGTGGGGCCGCAAACGTCTCAGGGGGTTTGCTTTTGATCTTTGCTGTCGGCATTTTGATTGACGCTTGGAGGCGCTATATCGGCGGTTCCGAACCTTTGGGAACGCTGATGATCTCAATGTCGCTGGTCGCCGCTGCAGTTAATCTGGCCTGTATCTGGCTGCTTGGACGCCTGAAAGAACCGGACGTCAATATCCGGGCTGCCAACACTTTCAGCGTTAACGATTTTGCCTCGAACGGCGGTATTTTGATCGCGGGTGGACTTGTCTGGTGGCTGGGCGGCAATTGGCCGGACCTTGTTGTTGGGGTACTGGTAGCGGCCATTGCTGCATGGGGAGGCATCTCTATCCTGCGGGATGCGCATGGCGAGCACCATAAAGCCATGCATGGAGATCAAACATGACCGCTGCTTGGGTCTATACGCTGATCTCGGCAGCGGTTGTGACCTTGGGCTATCGTTGCGGTCAATGTGCGCCCCCCCCGGCCCTACGCTTGTCAGTGCTATCCAGGACAGTGCGGCTGGTGTCAGCTTCCTGCTTGTGCTTTGCCTCGAAGAGGTGATGAAATGAACCAATTTTTAGATAAAAGAAAACCAGATGCCACATGATCACGTCCACATGGAACCCAAGGAAGGGGACCGCCGCGTTGCTATTGCCATTTGGGCGAACGGCCTTCTGACGGTCGCGCAGATTGTCGGGGGGATACTTTCCGGCAGCCTAGCGCTGATTGCGGATGCTATCCACAATTTCTCTGATATGGCATCGCTGGTTATCGCGTTTGGTGCACGCAAAATCGCACGTCGCCCAGCCGACGCCAAGATGACCTTTGGATATGGCAGGGTCGAAATCGTGGCGGCGCTGATTAACTATACGTCACTGATCATCATCGGACTTTATCTGGTTTACGAGGGCGCGATGCGGTTTGCCAATCCGGTGCCGATTGAAGGCTGGACGGTGGTCATTCTGGGTGGGGTGGCCCTGTTTATCGACACGCTTACCGCGATACTGACTTATTCGATGCAGAAAGGCAGCGTGAATATCCGGGCTTTGTTCCTGCACAACCTCAGTGATGCGCTGGCGTCTGTCGCCGTTATCGTTGGCGGTGTTCTGATCCTGCTCTATGATGTCCGTTGGGTTGATCCGGCAATCACTATTGGTATCGCCGCTTATATACTTTGGCTCGCTTTCACCGAGATCGGCGGGCCTATCCGGACACTCATGCTGGGCAGTCCGCCTGACATGGACACCGACGCCGTGATCACCGCCATCGAAGACATCGACGGCGTTGAAGAACTGCATCACGCGCATTTCTGGCAAATGCAGGAACACCAAGCGGCGCTCGATACGCATGTGGTGATCGAGGATGCACGCTGGGACGACCTTGAACGCATAAAAGAGGATATCAAAACCCGCTTGGAAGAGGCGTTCGACATATCGCACTCAACGCTGGAATTCGAGCGAGCACGCGACAAGCACGAGGAGACCATGCGTTATGGGCATGGATGATTTCACACCGCTAGCAGCCATACTGTAAGCTTTGATTTGACCCGTTGAACGATACAAACGCACAGTCTGCCACGGATGGGTCGACTAATACATCAAAACGGCATTGAAGAGGCCCAGCATTCGCCACACAGTGGCTCCGGATGTACAACAACGACCGTTCGAACATGAGCATCGGTGGCATCACTCCCGCAATGAAACTGAAAATGGCCGCGCAGATTCTACATCCTTGTTCCGTTAAAAACAGGAGGATTACCCTACCACCACGCGGCAAAGCGCTGAAGTTCTTGATAGGCTGCCAAAGGACATTCCACATCACGTTATTGTGATTTTAATGAGATTGAAGCTCTAGCAGGTGGAGGTCTTAAAACAGACAAAAAAGGCAAGATCAGAGGCTTCATCATGATACTGACCAAAGACACATCTATTTCACGTCGCAATGCGCTTCTTGGGGCGACAGCAAGTGGACTATTTCTCGGAACCGGTACGGCAATCGCGCAAACGACCGAGCCACTTTCGTCACCGTCAGTCCGCCGAAACATTTCATCCTTCAGTACCTCCAATTGGAGGGAGCATTTTGACAACTTAGAGCACGGAGCGATCCTTTGCGATATCGACTCCCGTGCAGTTCAATATTGGTCAGAAGATGAAAGCGTCTACAAACTTTACCCTTCCAGTGTTCCGTTAACAGAAGAACTGACCAAACGTGGGAACACACACGTCATTCGTAAAGTTGAGGGGCCAAGCTGGCGCCCCACCCCTTCAATGAAGATACGCAACCCCGAATGGCCAGACTATTTTCCACCTGGTCCCGATAACCCATTGGGCACCCATGCGCTGTATCTGTCATGGCAATATTACCGTGTTCATGGCACGGGCGACACGCGCAAGATCGGAAGGCAGTCTTCGAATGGGTGCATAGGTCTCTACAACGAGCATATCAAAGAATTGTTCGCTTTGGCCGAAGTCGGAACACAAGTTAAGTTGTTTTGATTCATGTACTTTATTTGACTTATGAAGGTACGCCCTCGTGTACCCGCTCCACTCATCTTCAGCCTTTGAAAGCCACTGACCTATGAAACGAAGAAAATTCCTTCTTTCTGCTGGAGCTGTTGGCACTTTAGCCTGCCAACCAGTGTCAGCTCACATAGTGCTTCCTAAGTATGATTTACCACCAGAATTTTTGCCTCAAGTAGTGACCATACCAGCGGGCGCTGCTCCCTACGAAATACATGTAGTTCCAGGCCAGTTTGCACTTTTCTGGACCCAGCCCAATAATACTGCAATTCGATATACTGTCGGGATCGGTCGCCCAGGTCTTTACGAGGCAGGAGAATTCTACGTAGGGGCGAAAAAAGAATGGCCAAGTTGGACCCCGACTCCTGGCATGTTGCGTCGTGAGCCTCAGAAATATGGCCCACTTCGCAATGGAATGCCTGGCGGTTTGAGCAACCCTCTGGGAGCGCGGGCCCTGTATCTCTTTCAACCGGGTCGCGGTGACACCTTTTTGCGTGTTCATGGCACAAATGATCCAACCACTATCGGGCGCGCCGTATCCAACGGGTGTGCCAGGCTTGTTAACAATCAGATTATTCAACTTTTCAATCAAGTGCCTTTAGACACCCGCGTTGTGCTCTATCCAAATGGCGCGACATGACGACTGGTGCAGGTCCTAAAGTGTGTCTAATAAAAAAAATTTAGTGGCTCAAACACGGCGCAATCTTGGAGTTTTCTAGAACTCGACGGCTCTGAGCACCTCTAGACAAGCTTTTACTTTTCAATTACTTATCTGCTCATAATAGCGTGCTGGGTGAAACATCTCCATCACATCCCCAGCAAATCCAAAAGCTGATCCAATATACAGGAATGACAAATGAACCGTCCCTATCTGCTTTTTATCCTAGCATCCACGGCATTGGTTTCATGTACCGCTGTTGGCCCTGACTATACGCCACCTAAGACACCTTTAGAAACGTCGTTCATTGGCGGTGGCGGGGCTCTTGAAGAGGTCGCGCGCGATGAATGGTGGAAACGGCTAAATGACCGGCAAATGAACCGGCTAGTAGACCGCGGCCTTACACAAAACATCGATATTGCAACGGCTTTACAACGTATCAAAGCCGCAAATACAGACCTGAGGCAGACAGGTACCGCTGGCCAATTCTCAGGTGGACTGGATGCACAGGCGCAAAGAAACAATGGTAACCCTATATCAGGTGATCCCTCTGAAAGTGCGACGTTCGGGGCGAATTACATCCTCGATATTTTTGGTGGTGTTCGCCGTGACGCGCAGCGCGCGGCAGCGGGTGTAGAAGCAGCCAAGTTTGATGCTGGCACTGTCCGGCTTGCTCTGGTTTCCGGTGTTGTTTCCAACTATATTGACGCGCGGTATTTTCAGGAGGCATTGGCTTTAACACGACAGAATATCGCGAGCCTCCGCCGGACCCAGTCCTTGATCAGAGATCAAGTTGAGCAAGGCGCATTGTCAGAATTAGATCTTGCCCGATCAGCAGGTCAGCTGGACACAGCAATTGCCGACCTCCCTCCGCTTGAAGCCGCATTCGAAGCCCGGGTTTTTGCAATCGCGACATTGTTGGCCGAACCAGCTCAGCCGCTGCTTAAACAGATGATTGCAGGCGCACCACAACCTTATCCTCGCAGCAAGGGGTCAACAGGCGTCCCCGCTAATCTGCTCCGCAATCGTCCAGATGTATTGGCCGCTGAACGCCGTCTAGCTGCCGCAGTTGCCGGAGTAGGTGTCGCAGAAGCAAAGTTGTACCCATCGGTCACTTTATCTGGCTCGGTGACAGCGGCAAACCCGTCAGAATGGTCCTTTGGTCCAGCACTTTCATTGCCCATCCTCAACCAAGGTCCGCTACGCGCTAGGCGAGATGCGGCTATTATTTCAGCCACGACCGCCGAACTGGAATGGCGTGCACAGGTGTTGGCCGCGGTGGAAGATGTGCAAAAAACTCAAAGTGAATTTACACGAAAACAAAGAGAGGTGGCCGCATTGCGCGCTGCTCAACGATCAAGGGATCGTACTCTTCAGTTGAGCCGCAAAGTTTTTGAACTGGGAGAACTGAACTTACCAGACCTGTTGGACGCCGAACGATTTGCAAACGCAGCACGCATATCCCTCGCAGCAGCAGTAAGAGATTTGGCCCAATCGTGGTCAGCACTTATGGTTGCGACTGGTCGTGGATGGGGCGACGTAAGCTAAAATTGGCGTTCTCTACCTTGATGCAGCAGATCAAGGCGCGCTCATCGCGGCACGTGCAGATTGAGTTTCCCGAATTGCGCAAACGATACTGGGGAACGCTATTTTGGGCACGTGGATTCTTTTCGACCACGTCAGGGAATGTCACCGACGATGTCATCCTCCAGTATCTGGAATTATATTCCAAACGCGAAACTATCTGCATCAGCCTATAGTACTCATCTTTTGACCGGAGATGCGTTGTATTGACCCAAAGTACGGCCGCAAGGGTGCACGCACCGCCAAACAGCCGTGCACCTTTGCCTGCGCATCAGAACATATATGCCCTAAGCCTTCTTTACAGATTTTGCCTTCGTACCATGCTCGTGGACCGTTTCGACAAGTGAATGATGCCCACCTTGTCTGGGCGCAAACCAGCGGTGCAGGGCGGGCATGACCAGTAGGGTCAGCACGGTTGACGAAACAAGCCCCCCGGTTACCACAGTGGCAAGCGGGCGTTGGACCTCGGCACCGACGCCGGTGGCGAAGAGCAATGGTGCCAGCCCAAGTGCCGTCGTCATGGCGGTCATCAGGACCGGACGCGCGCGCAGCCCTGCGGCCTCAATGGCCAAAGCCTCCAGATTGCGACCGGCGCGCGCAAAATCATCCATGAAACTGACCAATACCATACCGTTGCCCAACGCGATGCCGAACAATGCGATAAACCCGACGGTAGCAGGCACCGACACCGGTAACCCTGTCAGCCAGAGCGCCATCGCACCACCTGTCAGCGCCAGGGGGATATTCAACAGGATGAGGATCGCTGATTTCAGGCGACCAAAGGTTACCAGAAGGATCAGCAGAACGATGCCCAACGTAATCGGAATAACCACTTTGAAGCGGGCGTTCGCCTGTTGCTGAAGCTCGAATTGGCCGCCCCAGACCAAACGATACCCAGGCGGCAGGTCCAGCTGAGCGTCCGTCAACGTCTGCGCTTCGGCAACGAAAGAGCCGATATCGCGACCGCGCACGTTGGACTGGACCGTGATGAAGCGTTCGCCATCTTCGCGTGTGATCTGGCGTGGACCGATTACAGTTTCGATATTGGCCACTGTGTCCAACGGCACCCGTGCGCCCGAAGGCGATTCCAGCACGATGCGTCTGATCGCCTCCGGTGTGTCGCGGCTTTCTTCGTCAAAACGCACCATGATCGGAAACTGTCGCACGCCCTCGAACAGTGATCCGGCTTCGGCCCCGCCGACGGCTGCACGCAGCCCATCCAACGCGTCCTCAACATCAAGCCCGTAGCGACCAAGGGCTGACCGATCCACGGTTACCACAAGTTGCGGCGCACCGGTGATCTGGTCGGCCTGTACCTCGGCAGACCCCTCAACCTGTTGCAGGAGTGATTGCAGGACTTGTGATCGCTCCAACAGAATTTCGGAATCCGGTCCAAAGATTTTGACGGCCAGTTCGGCGCGTGTGCCGGTCAGCAATTCATCAACAGCCATCGCGATGGGTTGGCCGATATTTACCACAATCCCCGGAAAGCTTTCCAGATCTTCCGAAATCGCCGTGCGCAAACCTTCGGCAGACAAGCCGGGCCGCCACTGATCGACCGGGTTCAGCTCGATAAAGGCTTCGGCGCTGTTGGTCGGGTCAGCATGCGCGCCAACCTCACCACGCCCAATACGAGTCACGATGGACTTGATTTCAGGAAAATTCTTTAACAGCCGCTTTTCCACAAGCGTCGTCGTCTTCGTTCCTTCGGTAAGCGAAATCGAGGGTGCCATGGTGACGCGCATCAGAATATCGCCTTCCTCCAACGATGGCGTAAATTCGGAACCAAGTCGCGATCCTGCAAAACCGCCCACCGCCAAAAATATGCCGCACAGGACGATGGCGAAAAAACGGTTACGGACAAAGAACCCGGCCGCACCACTGACCATCGCGACAGTCCGCCCCGGCTTGTCAGGGGCCTTCTTGCCGGATCGGCGCATCACCGAAAAGGCCATGGAAGGCGCAATCAGGGCCGCATAGAACAGCGATCCGGTCATGGCGAGTGCAGCCGCTGCCGCCAGGGGCCGGAAGGTCTTGCCTTCGACCCCTTGCAGCGAGAAAAGCGGCAGAAAAACAACGATAACCACGGCGACCGCAGCTACCAGAGGCGCAATCACCTCGGCGGTAGATCGGGCAACCAGTATACGCGGATCTTCGGAGCCGTCGTCTTCCTGAAAACTGCGATCCACGTTTTCAGAGATAACAATCGCCCCGTCCACCATCATCCCGATGGCGATGGCGACCCCCCCCAGTGACATAAGATTGGCGCTGATGCCGAGAACGTACATTGAGATAAAAGCAAAACCGACGGAAAACGGGATCGACAGGACCACAACCAGACTGGGACGCCAGCCGCCCAGGAAGACAAACACCACCAACGCTACGAGCACAGCCCCCTGCCACAACGCCGTCGTGACGGTTGCGGAGGCCTTGTTTACCAGCGTTCCCTGATCATAGTAGGGGACCGCCAGTACACCATCCGGCAGGCTTGCGTTGATTTCCTCAAAGCGCTTCTGGACCCGCGCGATGACATCGGATGTGTTGGTGCCATAAAGTTTCAGAACCAACCCTGCGACAACTTCGCCTTCACCATTGGCGGTTGCAAGACCTTGCCGAACGCCACCGCCAACGATGATGTGGCCCAGATCGCGCACGCGCACGGTGCGCCCGTCCTCCACGTTGACGACAATCTCTGCGAGATCAGAGATTGTCTTGGCAAGTCCAACGCCGCGCACCGTGTATTGTTCGGATCCGATTTCGAGGAATTGCGCCCCTTCGGTTTTGTTTCCGCGCTCCAATGCGCTGATCACTTCGGCGATTTGAATATCATAGGCAAGCAGCGCATCGGGATCGAGCCTGACCTGATATTGCTTTTCATAGCCACCAAGGGACAAAACCTCGGTGACACCCGCCACGGTCTGCAACTGATACTTGACGATCCAGTCCTGAATTTCGCGCATCTCGACAAGGTTGCGTGCGCCGGTCTGATCTTCCAGACGGAAATACAGGATGAGGCCAAGCCCGGTTGAAATCGGACCCATTTGCGGGTCGCCAAACCCGTCGGGGATGTTGCCACGCGCTTCGGCGAGCCGCTCGCCCACGACCTGACGGGCGAAATAGACATCCGTCCCGTCCTCAAAATAGATGTTCACCACCGACAGCCCGAAGTTGGAGACCGACCGCATATTTTTGAGTTTGGGCAGGCCCGACATCGCCGTTTCGATCGGATAGGTCACATAGCGTTCAACCTCTTCGGGGGCGAGCCCTTCGGTTTCGGTGAAAACCTGAACCAGCGCGGGTGTCACATCGGGAAAGGCATCGACAGGCAAAGCGCGAAACGCAAAAAGCCCGCCAAGCGTCATCGCAAAAGCCGCAATGGCCGCCAAAAGCCAGCCACCGGCGATGCGGTGCATAAAATCAGTCATAATCAGCTATCCTAATGTCCGTGGCCGTCGCCAAAGGCGTCTTTTTCGAGTTGGGCTTTGAGTGTGAAGGCACCGTCAGAGACAAAGAGGTCGCCTTCCTCCAGCCCGGTGCGGATTTCCACATAGCCGCCAGCGGTTGTGCCGACCATGACGGCGCGCGGTGCGAACCCGCCGTCAACAGGGACAAAAACAGACGGACGGTTCTCTACCAGTTGCACGGCGGATTGTGGCACGCGCAAAACCTCCGCGGCATTGCCGACGCTGAGATCTGCAATCACAAACTGGCCGGGGGTCAGGGTTCTGTCAGAGTTGTCGATGATGACACGCGCCGTCGCCGTGCGCGACACTTCATCAATAACCGGTAGGACAAAAGCCACCGTTGATTGCGCAATAACATCGCCAGCGTCTGATTTAAGGGCAACCGGAGCGCCAATCCGGACGCGGCTGATATCCTGTTTGTAAACTGCGATATCGGCCCAAACCACGCTGTCATCGACAATCGTGAACAGCACCTTGGCGCTGGAATCCCCGGCTGTTACCGTTTCTCCCAGCGTCGCCGCACGTCGTACAATTGTTCCCGCAAGTGGTGCAGTCAGATAGGCATTGGCATTGTTGCCATCCGGAGCAGCGGCTATTTTTTCGAGAGCGGCGTGGTCAATTCCGACGGCATGCAGTTCGGTTTCTGCGGCTTCACTTTCGGTCTTTGCCGATTCATGCTCTGCGCGGGCCGTCTGGACATTCGCCTCGGATGTGATTTTTTGCGCCCACAGACCTTCCAGGCGTTCCAACGCCTGTGCGGCAAGGACTTCATTTGTTTGCGCAATGATCCATTGCGATTTCAACCCTGCAAGCTCGCGGCTTGTGATCAGTGCCAGCGTATCTCCATAGGCAACGGTGTCGCCTTCACCAACCAAAAGCCGGTCGATGACTCCGCTCACTTTGGGCGTGACATTTGCCATCCGGTCCGCGTCAAAGCGGATTTCTGCTGGCAGACTAAGGGATTCGCCCAAGGCACCCAATTCAGCTTGCTCGAGCAGGATTCCGGCCTCTTTCGCGACTTCGGGGGTCAGTTTAACAACATCGCCACCGCCTTCATCGCCGTGTGCGCCTTCAGCTTCGCCTGCATGATCGTCATCGCCATGCGCATCCTTGGCTTCGCCTGCATGATCGTCATCGCCATGCGCATCCTTGGCTTCGCCTGCATGATCGTCATCGCCGTGCGCATCCTTGGCTTCACCTGCGTGGTCGTCATCGCCATGCGCATCTTTGGCTTCACCTGCGTGGTCGTCATCGCCATGCGCCTCTTTGGCTTCACCTGCGTGGTCATCATCACCGTGCGCATCTTTAGCTTCACCTGCGTGGTCGTCATCTTTCGGCGGGGTTGCGGCCGCGGCAGTCATCGGCAAGGGCGTTTCCGCCTTGCCAGACGTGGCAGGTATCGTGACGAAGGCAAATACGCCCACCGTCATCGCAGCCATGGTCATCGTTGTCAGTTTCATAATCGTACTCCAGGAATTGAATAGGTCACTGAAAACACGTCCAGGCACCTGTTGGAACTTCGTCTGGCATGATCAAACCGATGAAATGGCCCTGAAACAGGTTCGCCTCAAACGGTTTGGTCTGCTGTGATATTTATGAGTTTCTACAAAGCCCGTTCCGACACGGGATATGTAAAATACCACTCTGCAATGGGGCAGATCAGCCTCGCGGAGGACGGTAAAAACCTTGGAGCGTGGCAAGGACCACAGAGGCGTCAGCCCAGTGTCGCGATCGGTCTGCTGACGCCTGATCGCATGCCAACTGCGCCTGCTTCAGTCCAATGATGTGGATATGGCAATCGCCAAAGCCATGGGATGCCTCACCATTTTCGCTAAATCTTTGATCCTGAGTAGCTAAATCAAGATCACCCGTATCGGTAGCAAAAATAGCTTTTTCAAAGACCGCTTCACTTGCCTCAAACACATGGGCATCGGCTTTTGCAATGCTGAAATTCAGAGCAGCCGAAAGCAATATGGCCAACCCAATTTTAGCAACACGAATGGCAGACAAGTACTTCATAATGGGACCTTTACAGGACACGTAACCGATGGTCCATTCGCTTTTTGTCGCATGTCGTTCACCATCAGAATCAAAGGCTAGTTTCCGTTCACATTTACGCTACTTGAGTGAAGTCTTGCGCCTCGCAACTCAAAGCCAAGATTTGACTTCCTACTGCGATCTTTTTTCATCTTTTGCTCGCGATACTCATTGAGCTCGCTAGCGCGCATTAACTTGCCCTGCAATGTCCTCAACCAAACCCGGACAACTCCGCTGTTTTTTCCTGCGGTTTCCAATTTGGTTTTTTGAGTTCAATGACCATTTGCCTGCACACCTTGCATTTCTTTTTCACTCAATGTTTCATAATCCTTCGGCTTACCATTGTCTTTCTTGGCCCGCAGCAGCCGCAAAGCGTTAGCAACGACAAGCAATGAGACACCAACATCAGCGGCGATAGCGCCCCACAAACTGGCCATGCCAAATGCAGTAAGCCCAACGAATAGCGCTTTGGTCGCCAGCGATATTCCGATGTTCTGATGGATAATGTTCATTGTCCGGCGCGAATGTCCGATGAGCCATGGCACCTTGCCGATATCGTCCGTCATAAGCGCGATATCGGCGGTTTCGATGGCAGCATCTGAGCCAACTGCGCCCATGGCAATGGCGAAATGAGCCCGCGCCATGGCTGGTGCATCATTCACACCGTCACCGATCATCGCAACGACATCGTATTTTTCAACCAGTTCTTCAATAGCTCGTACCTTGTCTTCGGGGAGCAGTTCGGCGCGCACCTCATCAATACCAACCACTGCCGCCACGGCGCGTGCTGTGCGTTCGTTGTCGCCAGTCAACATGACGATTTTCTGGACACCTTGTGCATGCAGTCGCGCAACGATGCCTTTTGCATCCGGGCGGATGCGGTCGCGCAGTTCGATCAAACCCAAAACTTGGTCTTTGCTACCAACAGCAACAAGCCCTGTGCCAAGCAGTGCCACGATTTGCGCGAGGAACAAATGACGATAGGTGCGGTCAGTCAGGACGGAGAGCATGCGTTGTTCCTCACAGATACTTGGTGATCGCCTTGAACTCAGCGGCGACTGGGGAGTCGCTGGAGCCGGTCAGGGCGCTATCGAGGCAATGGTCGATATGGTCTTGAATCAACGTGCGTTTGGCCTGCGTGATGGCCTTTTCAACAGCATGAAGTTGTTGGGCGATGTCGGTGCAGGGGCGCTCTGCCTCAATCATCCCGATTACACTCAAAAGATGCCCGTTGGCACGTTTCAGCCGCTTGACGATATCGGGGTGGGTTGCATGGTGGGTGTGTTTTGTCATAAACAACGACTATCCCCCCTAGGAGGATAGAACAAGCGGGCCGAAACCTGCGGGAAAGAGTTGCATGAGGCGGCAGATAACATATTTTCTGAGAGCTGTTCTGACCATTGCTTTAGCGGTGGGCATGATTCTGTCGTTCAATTCTCGTATGATCTCTCACGACCTGACCAACCTAACACCGATTGCTGTCGACCATCAGGCTGAGATCGGAGAACACGGCCATGCGCATGATGAAGTTGTCAGTGCGATGGATGCTTATCATGGACACGCTCATGATGTAGCCGACCACGACCATAACACCGCATTCCTGCCACCTCGTGGATCATCGGGTATGGCGCTACCGACACGGACGACCTGGACATTAGCCCACTATGCGATGCCAGATCGCAGGGAGTTCGATCTAGACCGACCTCCGCGCGTGTGATGCTGCGCCCTTTGGGCGCTGTCATCCTACACTTTCACAAAGCGGAAAATCATAATGGTACACAACCGATCCTACGGGTCGGGGGTCTGGTCGCATCCCATGCGGCAATCCCTGATCCTCATGGCAATGGTCCTGCTGGCGTTACTCGCCTTCGTGACCACGGCCTTTGCCCACGCCGTCACCGAAGGTGATAAGGGCTATATCCAAGAGGTCAGCGGCATGAAGCTGATCCCTTTCATGTATTTGGGGGCCAAGCATATGGTCACCGGCTACGACCATCTGCTGTTCCTGTTTGGCGTCGTCTTCTTCCTCTACAAGATGAAGCACGTCGCCATCTACGTCAGCTTGTTCGCCATCGGCCACTCCACGACGATGCTTGCCGGGGTCTACTTTGGCTGGAATTTCAGTTCCTATCTCATCGACGCCATCATCGGACTGTCGGTGGTCTATAAGGCGTTGGATAATCTGGGGGCCTATCAGCGCTGGTTTGGGGTCCAACCCGATACCAAGGCCGCGACCCTGATTTTTGGCTTCTTTCACGGATTGGGATTGGCGACCAAGCTGCTTGAATATGACGTCGCACCGAATGGCCTGATCCCGAACCTGCTGGCCTTCAACGTCGGAGTCGAGATCGGTCAATTGATCGCTTTGGCGATGATCCTGATCGTCATGGGCTATTGGCGCAAGACAACCAGCTTTTGGAAACATGCCTACACCGCAAACGTGGTGATGATGTCTGCCGGGTTCATTCTGATTGGATATCAGATGACCGGCTACTTCGTCGCTTGAACATTTTGGAGAATAAAAAAATGCACAACGGAAACAAACCAAACCCCGACGAGCTGCCAACCTCAGCGCAGCTTATCAAATCTACGATCATCGCCGCCATCGCGGCTGTCGTGATCCTCGTCACGCTCGTCTTGCCCTCGGAATACGGGATTGATCCCACTGGCATAGGCAAGGCCGTTGGCTTGGCAGAGATGGGTAATATCAAGGTCCAGCTTGCCGAAGAAGCCGAAGCCGATCGCCTGCTGGAGATTCAGAACACAGGGGCCATCGAAGAACAATCCAGCCTCGGTGGTGGGTTCTTCAGCTTCTTTGTCGGCGCGGCCCATGCCCAAACAGCTGACCCCGAATGGACGGATCAATATAGCGTCACACTGACCCCTGGCGAAGGGATCGAGGTCAAACTCGTCATGGAAGAAGGTGCAGAGGCCGAATTCCTGTGGGTTGCTGAAAACGGTGTCGTCAACTTTGACCTGCACGGCGATGGAGGTGGCAATAACATCAGCTATGCAAAAGGCCGTGCGGTTGAGGAAGAAGAGGGCGTCCTGACGGCGGCATTCACTGGCAATCATGGCTGGTTCTGGCGGAATCGCGATGGGCAGGACGTTACCGTCACGCTCTATGTCAGGGGCGACTACAGCGAGATGAAGCTGCCATAAAATATGTCGATGGCCCCTGCGTAAGATCGTGGGGGCCACGGCCTTCTGTCGTTCCAGAGCAACTGCAAAACACCGGTGAGCACAGAGGATCTGACAGTCTTAGCAAAGCATTGCATATCACCAGATTGATTGTATTTTGCTTAAATTTAACATAAGTAACCTTATGCGCATAAGAACAAAATAAGAACACGACCTAGTGGCACTCTGGTTATCACATCCCCGACCCCCAAAACGATGTCTTCTTCCCATGAACCGATCTTAAGTCCGCAACAAAAGCCTCATGTGTTTCAAACGGAGCAAACGCATCAATCCTTGCGGCTAGGTTTTTACACTCGCGTAAGTGGCGCGCGGCATGGGGGTAGCGTTTGACCCGGCCATTCTTAAGCGCAAAGTTGATCAGCCCGCGCTTGAGAAGCGTCGCGGCAAGCGGATACTTCTCTTCCAGCGCTTCGGAGGCTGGTCCGAGAAGCTCGTAGTGGTTCCCGTCAATTTCGGCGGCGCGACTGGTGATCAGGGCTGCCGCCTGTGCAAATGCGGGCCATGTCATCAAGAAATGCAGCGCCGTTGTGAAGCTTTCAAAGCCCTGTGCGTGCTCAAGGGCTTGATCCTCCGCCGCGACGTCTTCAAAATCTGGCAGCCCAGCGAGCCATGCGCGCAGATGCTCAGCGTTCAGACTACGCGCAAAACAGGTCCACATGAACGCCCGCGCCGCATCCGTTTGCCCCATCGCCTGCATCACATTGATCCGGGTCACTTCCCACTCATAAGGGATCCATCCGCGATCATCCTCGTCGGGCGCGTTAATCGCCGCCCACGCCTCTTCAAGCCGTCCCGCACCAAGAAGTCGTTGGGCGATTTCTGCAGCCCCTCTGAATGATTTTCGCGCTAGATCACTTTGCTGGGAGATGTAAGCGTCGGTATCGCCCTCAGCATCCGCAATCTCTTCAAGCGCCGTGCGCAGCGCGTAATTCTCGGACACATCTTCGTCCAACGCGGCAATGCCAGCCCGGAGGTGCTGCAGACCCTCCGTCCCCAGCATGGGTGCCAAACCTGAGATTAACGCGGGATAGTGCCCATAGTCATCATCAGGCAAAGCCGTGAGCAAAAGGTCGGCTAGAACAATCGGATCCGGCTCGACCGCTTCAGAAAGATCAATCAGATCCTCGCAGGCCGTGTGAAACACTGATTGCACCCGGCCAGTGCTGTCATCGCACCGCTCATAGACCCCATTGGCAAGGGCGACGAACCGCCAGATCAGTTCAAATGCGGCTTTAGGGTCCGTCGGTCCAACTTGACCAACGATGGCTTGCCGTTGCATATCCAGATCGGCCGCAAAGGCGTTCCGCCCCTGCCAGTCGACAAACGACCGCGACCGCGCAATCGCCGAAAGCCGCTTACGAATTTCCCGTGCCACATCCCCCGTCCCTACTTCGCCCGCCAGCTCAAGCCTGAGCCGTCGCTTCGCACCTGCATTGCCTTTCGTGATCTCAATCAGAAGATCAGCCAGACGCTCAGCGCCAAGTGCCGCAAGGTTATCCGCGTTCAGTGTTGTCTTTGGTGCCATGCGGAAATTCTAGAGCACGCCGCAGGTGAATTTCTAGCCCCTACCGGTTATCAGTGATTTGAAATTACGGCATGAGGCTGTCGCAATGCTTGGTGACGCGGTCACATTTTCAACGCACAAAAAAATATTACCGACCACCCTTGAACCTACAGTTACTGTAGATGTTATGTGCCTAAGATCGGCAGAAGTTGCGCGATAATTGAAACAAGTACGGGTGGTAAGAACCCGGGAATACCACCGTTATTGATAGCGGAATTTGTTAGTCTAGCCTGCCTCACCAGAATGAAAGGAGAACCACAAGATGGTAGTTGAATTGAAGGAACCGGGTCGGAACCCGGAACGAAATACAGGAAGAAGGGGAGCCATGCGCTGCCCGGTTTGCGATGTCGCGTTGAGCATGTCGGACCGACAGGGGATCGAGATCGATTTCTGCCCCGATTGCCGGGGGGTCTGGCTCGACCGCGGCGAACTTGACAAGATCATAGAGCGCAGCATCGGTGAAGCGACACCACCACCGTCAGGCGCACGTGACCGGCGTGACGACGACGATGATCGTGGTTATCGTTCCGGCAAGCACGGCGGTGGACATCATGGTAGCGGATACGGCAAACACGGTTCGCGCCGGAAGTCCTGGCTGCACGAATTGTTCGACTGAGGAAATAGACGGGCATAGGCGTGGGACACGGCGGCAGCGGCGGAGGAACCTCCGCCATTCGCCACAAGGGCAGCCTGAAATGGGACCTGGCATTACCCACACCACGATCCAGGTCGAGGATGCCGATTTGGCCCAGACCAAAGAGTCACTCCATGCATGAGGATGTATAGATATGGGCCATCATCTTTTCAGGCGTACGAAGTACCGGCGGAGCAGTGATCGATACGACGATGGTGCACAATACGAAAACTATGGCCGCTACGATGACAACGCTCCCGCGCGCATCCCACGCATCCCGGGAGCAGTTCTGATAGGCGGGATCGTGATCTGGTCACTGCTGGCGCTCGGTGTCTGGGCGCTGGTCGATCCGCTGCTGGCATGGGCAGCGGGCATGGCAGGTCCCGCAACCGATCTCGGCGTCGGTTTCGCGCGCTGGTTCGGCCTCGGCAACGAGGTGTCAGCGTTACGCGACGCCGCGAATGTGGACGGGTTGGTCGGATGGGCCGTTGGTCCGGTGCATTTGCTCGCCAAGGGCGGACTGATACTCGTGTGGCTTGCTGGTTCTGCCACGCTGATCGCGCTCCCGATTATCCTGCGGCGCAGGTCGCGGTGGTAGCGATTGTAGGCAAGACGGAGGCTCGAGTTTCGCGTGGCTTGGTACTGCGGCTGAAGACACCCACATCCAAGCGAACATTCGGGCGCGGGATGCTTGAAATTCCGTACGATCCGTATTGGACCTGTACCGGTCGGGATCATCGCCCATGACGATATCGCCTCGCATTCCGGGCAGAACGCCATGACCGCTGCCCGTGCGCCCCTGATTGGCCCCATCCTTATCCTCGACAATATCGGCGATGGCACGCTGACGCTTTCGGCGCTGTTCATTGTGGATGGGGGGGAACACCCGCCGCCCGTCGAAACTCCCGGCGGGGTGCATGACGTTGAAGTATTGGCACGGTTCGACAGCGCGACGGTCTGGCGCACGCGGTTCGACCTGCCCGCCGACCGGCCTTCTGAGTATCACTGGAACGGCGAATCCTACCTAGTAGCTGGCGATTTGCACGACGATCTGCGGATCGCGTTTGTGTCGTGCAACGGTGAAGAGATCGGCGACCTGGAGCGTGAAGGGTCGGAGCGCAACGCGATGTGGGCGCGGCTGTGCAAGGCGCACCGCGAGGAACCTTTTGCAATGCTGCTGCATGGCGGCGATCAGGTCTACGCCGACGAAGTCACGCGAGGCCATCCCCTGAGCGAAGACTGGCCATCGCATGTCCCCGACGATCCTTCCCAAGCCGATCTGGCCGATCTGCGTCACCACCTGCGCGAGCGGTTTTTTGATCGCTACGCAGCGCTTTACGCGGCACCCGAATTTGCCTGGATTGCCGCACGTGTGCCATCGCTGATGCAGTGGGACGATCACGATATCTGCGACGGCTGGGGCTCGCTCAGGCGATGGCAGACCCATTCGGTGGTCGGCCAGACGTTGTTCGTGGCAGCACGGGAAAGTTTTCTGATTTTCCAGCAGGCGGCGGCAGAGGGCGATCTTCCCGCACGGTTCCACGACCCGGCGGGGCACCACCTTGGCTGGGGTGTTCGTGCGCCCGGGTTGCGCATTCTGGCACCGGACCTGAGATCGGAGCGCACGCGCAGGAGTGTCATGGGCACGGGTGGATGGTCAATGATGGAAGCTGAAGCTGCAACAGGAGCGTCGGGCCGCACGCTCCTGATGTCGAGCGTGCCATTGCTTGGGCCGCGACTGTCGATCCTCGAGGCGCTGATGGTCGTCATTCCCCGTATGCAGAAATACGAGGACGATCTGCGCGACCAGTGGCAAAGCCGTGCTCATCGCGCGGAGTGGGCGCGGATGTTGCGCCTTGTGCGGGACATGGCGCGCGCCGACGGGCAGAACCTCACGGTGGTTTCCGGGGAGATTCATCTGGCAACGCGGGCCGTGATGGGCCTTGCAGAGGGCCTTCGGATCGACCAGCTTGTGGCGTCCGGCATCGCGCACCGGGCACCCCCCGTAGCTTGGGCCAGGTTTCTCGGCAGTCTTGCACAATTGGGCGAAGCACCGCTGCCTCGGCATAGGGTCCGCATTCTGCCGCTGCCAGGACAGCGCGGACGTTATGTCGCCCAGCGGAACTATCTTGTCCTGGAACGACGATCGGACACGTGGCGGGCCAATTGGGACCTCGAAAACAGCGGGCTGACACCTTCACTGCATCTATGACCGCCTCTGACTTGCTTTCAAAATGGGTTGCTTCGGCCAGTAACACAAAACTGAGAACTTGGAAAAGTTCCACCCGATGAATACTCAGTCAAACTCACCCAACAAGGGACGCTTGTGACCGCGCACGCTATGCCGATTTGACGCGATTGTCCTTGAAAGCCAGCAATCTCAAGGCATTGGCAACAACAACCAGTGTTGATCCTTCGTGGACCAAAACAGCCGGTCCGATCCCCAAACCAAACAACGTCGCCGGAATGAGCAGTGCAACAACGCCAAGACTGAACCACAGGTTCAGGCGGATGATACGGCTGGTCTTGCGACTTAGGCCCACGGCAAACGGCAAGGTCTGTAGATCATCGGCCATCAGCGCGATATCGGCCGTTTCCAGCGCGACGTCCGACCCGGCGGCCCCCATCGCAATGCCCACCGTGGCATTGGCCATCGCGGGGGCGTCGTTCACGCCGTCGCCGACCATCGCCACGCCACCGTCCGCCTTGAGCGCTGCAATTTTGGTTACCTTATCCTCGGGCATCAGATCGCCGAACGCTGTGTCGAGACCGACCTCCTTGGCGACAGCATTCGCGACATTCTGGTTGTCACCAGAGATCATCATCATCCGCTTCAGTCCCAGATCACGCAGCGCGGCGATAACCGAACGCGCGTCTTCTCGGGGGGTATCCATCAGGCCAATTGCGCCAAGATACCTGTCGCCGCTTCTGACGATCATCGTCGTGCGGCCATTTTGCGACATCGCCTCAACCGTGCCCCGCAAGTCGTCGGGCAAAGGCAAGCCTGCGACACTTTCAAACAGGGCGGTCTTGCCGATATGAACGACCTTGCTATCAACCTTCGCAGACACGCCCTGCCCGATGATATTGGCAAAATCCGAGGCTTCGGACGGCAAATCGCCGAGGCGGTCTTTGACATCTCTTACAACGGCCTGTGCCAGCGGGTGATCGCTCAGCATCTCGACGGCGGCACTGACCTGCAACAACTCTGTCTCGGTCGCATCGCCGTAAGGTGTGATTTCGACCAGATGCGGTTCGCCGATGGTCAGCGTGCCGGTCTTGTCAAAGGCAATCGCGTCCAGATGCCCCATGGCTTCCAGCGGCGCGCCACCTTTGATCAACACGCCGCCACGCGCGGCGCGGGCGACCCCCGATAGAACGGCACTGGGCGTCGCGATTGCCAAGGCACAGGGACTGGCCGCGACCAGAACGGCCATCGCACGGTAAAAGCTCTGGGCGGCGGTTTCGTCCAGAATTAGGAACGAAAAGCTGGTCACGAAGGCCAGCGCAATGACGCAGGGCACAAATATCTTTTCGAATTTCTTGGTAAAATTCTGCGTTGGTGACTGGCGTGTCTGTGCCTCGGCGACCAGTGTCACCACCCGCGCCAATGTCGATTCACCCGACAGTTTCGTGACCTGAACATCCAGGCTGCCGCTGCCGTTGATAGACCCAGCAAAGACGCGGGTTTGCGGTGTCAGCTTGTCCAGATTGGCGGCGGCAAATTCGGGATCATCGACAGGCAGTTTGTCGACCGGCGCACTTTCGCCCGTAATCGGGGCCTGATTTACGGCACTTGATCCCTTGACCACAAAGCCATCCGCCGGAAGACGTTCGTTGGAACGGACAACGACAATGTCACCCACCAGCAGGTTTTCGATCAAGACGGTTTCGGTTTTGTCTCCCCTGCGGACCAAAGCCTCGTCCGGTGTCAGGCCAGCCAAGGCCGCCACGGCGTTTCTGGCCCGGCCCATGGCGTAGTTTTCAAGGGCATGACCAACGCTGAACAGAAACAGCAGGAAGGCCCCTTCGGCCCATTCCCCCAGAATGGCCGCACCCGACGCGGCCACCAGCATCAGAAAATCAATCTGGAACTGACCCTTGGAAATTTTTTCAACGGCCTCGCGCAGGGTGAAATACCCACCGAAGAAGTAAGCCGCCAACAACAGGCCAAATCCGAATTGTTCGGACATTATGCCGTATTTCGGTCCTAGCCACCCAAGCAGCAGGCAAATACCGCACAAGACGGCAAAGATGACTTCGGCGCGTCCACCGAGAATCCGGTTCAGAAAACCGCCGTGCGCGTGGTTGTGACCATCGTCCGGTGTGTGATTTTCGGGCATATTCTCTTCCTCTACAGCGTTAAGATCGGCAACGACTTTCCGCACTCGAACATGCTTCACATCGGAGGCAAGTGCTGTCTTGGAAAGAAATGACTGATTACATGGTTAAATTTCGGCGTCGATAGATCAAGGACAATGTAAGGAGTTAGCACGTCCAAGACGTTATGTATGAGGCAAAGACGGTCTAGCACCAACCTTTCGGGATGAGCTAATGGTACCGGCCAAAAACGGTCGTTTTTGTCACGGTTTCTCAACCCATTAAAAATTGTGACTTTTCACGATAAATGGCACTGATATTTGCACGCTAATTGGCACTCTCTGTGCGTTGGAGGGTGCGGTAGATCGTCGGTCTGGAGACGGCGAAGACATCTGCGAGGTCACTGATTGAGTAGTCCCCGGTGTCGTACATGCGGCGCAGTTCGCGGTGCTGTTTCTCCGACAGCTTGGGTTTCTTGCCCCGCAGCTTGCCCTTGGCGCGGGCTATTTTCATGCCTTCGCGGGTGCGCATCCTTATGAGGTCGGACTCGAACTCGGCGAAGGTGGCGAGGATGTTGAAGAACATCTTTCCCATGGGATCGGTTGGATCATAGACCGAAGCGCCCAGGGCGAGGCGGATGCCGCGTTCCGCCAAGCCGTCTGCAATGGTGCGGGCATCGGGAGCAGACCGCGCCAGCCTATCCAGCTTGGTCACGACCAGAGTGTCGCCTTTTCGGACTGCGGCCAGGGCCTGATCGAGGCCCGGTCGGGCGCGCGTGCGGCCTGTCAGGCCGTGGTCAGTGTAGATGCGATCCGGGGCAACACCGAGGTCGATCAGGGCGTCCCGCTGTGCGGTCAGGTCCTGTTTGTCGGTGGAGCAGCGTGCATAGCCGATTTGGGTCGATGTCATTAACTGATTGTACGTAAGAGCTACCTCTATTGCAAATCAATGCGTACCATTCTTATGGTACATCATGACATCAAAGAAACCTGATCCTGCTAATGGGGTCACTACATAAAAGTGTCATTTTTGTCCGGGCCGTGCGAACGAACGGAGAACTTATGCGGCGTCCTGTATCTCGTGTTTCCGAAGTGGCCTGAGGCGATCTGAGCTGAGTGGTGGGTTCATG